>Ga0073934_10000091_pt1 | contig 259147 bp, 240 predicted proteins | sample LarsenN4metaG_FD_76834 | JGI IMG/M metagenome (GOLD analysis project Ga0073934, IMG submission 76834) | Hot spring sediment bacterial and archeal communities from British Columbia, Canada, to study Microbial Dark Matter (Phase II) - Larsen... ...
CGACGAGATCCGCGCCGAGTGCGGCCCGGACCGGTTGGAGGTCTACGAGAACATGGCGCTGATCGCGACCGTGGGGCGCGGCATGCTCGACACTCCCGGCGTCGCCGGACGGCTGTTCGGCGCGCTGGGAGGCGCGGGCGTGAACGTCCGGATGATCGATCAAGGCTCCAGCGGCATCAATATCATCGTCGGCGTGGAAGAGTCCGACTTCGAAAAGGCGGTCCGCGCGATCTACCGCGCGTTTGTGGATGCGTGAAACTCCGACGGACAAACCGCGGTCTGACCCCCTGCCGCCTTCGGCGGCTCTCCCCCTCAAAGGGGGAGTAGATGTCCTGCCCTTGCGAAGCATTTCCTCCCCCTTCGAGGGGGAGAGCCGCCGAAGGCGGCAGGGGGGTCAAGCTAGATGGCGCTGCATCGCGGATAGAGGGACCGGTACTTTTGATATCCCGCCTGATACAAATCACGTTCCTCGGACCGCGGCTCACATGCACGCCTTTCGCGAATCAATGCGCGCGTCGCCTCCTGGACCGAAGAATATTCACCGGTTCCGACCATGGCTAGCAGCGCCGCGCCATAAGCAGATCCTTCCTGGTTCTCCAAAACGGCGACGGGTTTGCCGAAGACGTCGGCGAGCATCTGCTGCCAGAACTCGCTTCGAGCGCCGCCGCCGGAGAGCCTCACGGACTCCACCGAAACGCCCATCTGCTCGATGATCTCGAGGCAATCCTTCTGGCTGAAGCACACGCCTTCCATCAACGCTCGTATCAAGTCGGCGCGCGTGTGTTTTGCCGTCAGTCCGACCCAACCGCCGCGGGCGGAAGGATCGAGGTGCGGCGTGCGCTCGCCCATCAGGTACGGAAGCCAGAACAATCCCTGAGCGCCTGCGGGCGCAGCGGCTGCTTCACGAGTCAGCGCGTCGTAGCTCACGCCGGCAGCGAGCGTATTTCGGAACCATTGCAGGCTCAATCCGGCCGCCTGCGTAACGCCCATCACGTGCCAGGCGCCTTCCACAGCGTGGCAGAACGTGTGAACGCGGCCCTGAAGGTCGTACTCCGGCGTCTTCATGTGGGCGAACACCACGCCGGACGTGCCGAGCGTGCATGAAACGACGCCGGCTTCAACAATTCCATTGCCGACGCCGCCGGCCGCCTGGTCGCCCGCCCCCGCAACAACCGGCGCCCCTTCCGGCAGTCCCGTCGCTGCAGCGGCGGCCGAGGAAATGCGCCCGCTGATGCGGCTGGATTCAAGGGCCTCCGGCAGCACAGACCGCGGGACGCCGACCCGCTCGGCCATTTCAACCGACCACGAACGGCGCGCAACGTCGAAGAGAGAGGTTCCCGAAGCGTCCGCAACGTCGGTGACGTGCTCTCCGGTCAAGGCGAAACGCACGTAATCTTTCGGCAGAAGCATTTTGCGGAGCCGTGCGAAGCAGGCGGGTTCGTGATCTCGCACCCAGAGAAGCTTTGGAAGAGTAAAGCCCGTCAGGACCGGATTGGCGGTGTACGAAAGAATAAGGTTCTTTCCTACCGATCTATTGATCGCGTCGACCTGGGCCTGGCTGCGCTGATCACACCAGATCAATGCGGGGCGGATCACGTCGTTCCGCGAATCCAGCATCACAAGGCCGTGCATTTGTCCCGAAAGGCCGACGCCCTGCACGTCGCGGCCCGACGCGCGCGCTTCGGCGAGCGCGCCGCGTATGGCTACTTGCGCGGCCTCCCTCCAGTTCTCGGGACGCTGCTCGGCCCAAAGCGGTCGCTCCATGTAGATGTCTTCGTGCGCGCCGGTGAACGCGCCTGCTACTTTGCCTTTCGCGTCCACCAGCAAAGCGCGCGTTCCGCCAGTACCGACGTCGACGCCGAGCCAGTAGGTCATGGGAAGAAAGTACGGCCGCGATGCATGCCCAGCAGAATCTGAACAAGCCGGTGCGGTATCAACTCGTGGAGTGTGAGCAGCTCTTTGTTGGCCGCGGCGAGCGCGTCGGCGTCCGTTCCCGAAGACGCGCCGGCGCCGGCCTGCAGCGCTGCTGTCGCTTCTCGGATCACGGGATCTTCGAGCGCTTCGCCGGCGATCTCCCAAAGCGTGATGAATCGATCGACCGCGTTCGGAAAGCTGACCGCAAAGACGCCATAGTTGCTCGTCGTGCGCAGCGGTTTGAAGTCGAGGTTGAAAGGCCCGTTAAATCCGTTGGCCCGCAGCAGCATGAGCACGCTCAACCAGTCGAGAGGATTGATCAAACCCATCGCGACGTCGACATCGTGCTTCAGCCGGTACCCATCATTGACGTCGAAATGCCACAGTTTACCGGCCATGAGCGCCCGCGCCAGCGCCGCGCGCGGAGCGCCTCCCCACATCAACTCGTGCAGGTACTCGGGATTGAGTCCGACCATCTCCGGATGCTTCAATGCGCCTGACGCGATGAATGCGAGCATCGCATCGCTGGTGGGCAGCAAGATTTCCGCCTGAGGCTCGAAGGGCTTCGCTTCCAGACAGTGCTTGAGCGTGGGCCTGTTGTGGCGCCTGGCGACTTCAATATCGCGCTCGCACGCGGCGTTCAATGCATCGGCGTACCAGCGCAGCGTCTGAATTTCGTCGATCGATCCTTGAACGAAATAGCCAAGCGAGCCGGGCCAGTAAACGGCGTAGCGGGCGCCAAGCTGATGGCCGATGTCCACTGTATTGCGCACGCGGAACGCCGTGTACGCGCGCACCTCTGGAGATTCCGGCGCCGGTCCCGCGGCGAAGACGGCGTTGTAGAAGGTTTCGGTCGTTACCATCGAACACTTCACGCCGTTCTCTTCCAGCGCCCTTTGAATCTTCGAGACGATCTCATCCTGTTCGGCTGTGCCGAGGGCGGCCGTCGGCACGACGTCGCTGTCGTGCGTACACCAATAGCCGATGCCGATTTTTCCAAACTCGCGGATCACCTGCTCGAACGTCACCGGCGCTCGCGTCGGCGCATAAAACAACGCCTGGCCTTGATAGGCCGCCGCCCACTGCGGCCCGCTGATGAAATATTTCCGACGGACTTCGGGACTGTAGCCGCCTCCGCACATCTTCGTCAGTCGATCGATGAGCGCCTGCTGCTGGTTTGGGGGTATGGGTTGCATGCCGGGTACAATAGTGCACGCCAACAGGGCAAACAAGGGATTTGGTGCAGGCCCTTCTATCTTGGAGAGCGCGCCCCGAAGGGCCGGGTGAGGTTCGGAGGCGGAATGAAACGGATTGGAATGGGACTCGTGGGAGCCGGGTTCGTCGGTCCGCATCATGTGGACGCGGTGCGGCGTCTGGGCTTCGTTGACGTCGTGGCCGTCGCCGGCAGCAGCGAAGATTCGGCGAAGGCGAAAGCCGAAGCGTTGGGAGCCCGCAGAGCGTACGGCAGCTTCGAAGCGTTGCTGGATGATCCGGACGTTCAGGTCGTTCACAACGCCACGCCGAATTACCTGCATTATCCCGTCATCGCCGCCGCAATCGCGAAGGGCAAACATGTCGTCTCCGATAAGCCGCTCGCCATGACGGCCTCGGAAGCGAGGAAGCTTCTCGAATCGGCCGCGCGCAGCGGCGTTGTTCATGCCGTCACGTTCAATTACCGTGGGAATCCGTTGGTCCAACAGGCCCGGCGCGCCGTGGAGCGTGGAGATATCGGAAGGCCGCACTTCCTGCATGGCTACTACCTCCAGGATTGGCTTATCAAGGACTCCGATTATTCCTGGCGGCTGGATCCGGAAAAGGGCGGTCCATCGTCGGCGATCGGCGACATCGGGTCTCATTGGTGCGACCTCGCGCAACACATCGCCGGACTTCGCATTACTCACGTACTCGCAGACCTGACGACGGTAATCCCGACGCGCAAGAAGCCAAGAGCATCGCGTGACGCATTTGCAGCCGGCGCCGCGAGCGACGTCGAGCCCGTCGACATTGAGGTCGATGATCTCGCCTCGGTCCTGGTCCGATTCGACAGCGGCGCGAAAGGCGTGTTTTCGGCAGGCCAGGTGTGCGCGGGCCACAAGAACGACCTCGTTCTGGAAATCTGCGGCCCCTCGGGATCGATCCGATGGCGTCAGGAACATCAAAACGAGCTCTGGATCGGCCGCCGCGACGGACCGAATCAGATTCTGCAGAAGGATCCTTCGCTCATGGATCCGGAGTCGCGCCAATATGCGCATCTGCCGGGCGGCCATCAGGAAGCCTGGGCCGACGCATTCTGCAACGTGATGCGGGACATTTACGGTTTCATCGCGGCTGGGAAGTCTGCCGGCGATCCACATCCGCCGGCGTTCGCCACGTTTGAAGACGGTTATCGCGTGAACTGCATCGTTGAGGCCATACTCGACAGCGCAAGAGCCGGCGGAGTATGGACGAAGGTGAGTTACTGACTATGCCGATCCAATCATTCAATCCGAAATTCATGAAGGTGGGCGTGCTGACGGCGGCGCTTCAGGAACTGACGCCGCGTCATATTCGCGATGAAGATCCCGACCGCGCCATTGAGGACTGGCTCGATTTCGCCCGCGAACTGGGCGCTTCGTGCATCCAGCTTTCCGCGGCGCTCCACCCAAGCGAGGCCGACGTTCCTCCGGAAGCCATGCTGGATCCGGTCGCGAACACCCTCGATCTACGTAAGCCGTTTGACAAATCCCGCGCGCGGCGCGTGGAGGCTGCCATGAAGGCCGCCGGCGTGGGACTGTCCGATCTGGCCTACTTCGACAACATGCTCCACCACGATCCGGCATTGCGCAAGAAGAAGCATGACTTCATGATGCGCGTGTTCGACGCTGCCGCGCTGCTCGGCGCTGAGGCGGTTTGCGGATTCGTGGGCCGCAATCAGCAGCTCAGCATGGACCAGAATCTCAAGGACTACGAGGAGCATTTCGTACCGTTATTGAAAGCGGCTAAGGAACGCAGCCTGACGTTTCGCGTCGAGCAATGTCCAATGCCCGGCTGGACGACCTCCGACAATTTTCACAACAACATTGGCTACACGCCGGGAACGTGGATCGCGCTGCACCGGATCTCGGACAAGCACGGCGTCGGGGATCAATTTCGAATTCACTATGACCCGTCACATGCGATTCTCATGGGTCAGGACACGCGATCCATATTTCAGTATCTGAAAGACGCGGGCTATGCGTTTCTAATCGGCGGATTCCACGTCAAAGGACAGGTCATCGACGCCAGGGGCGTATCGGCGTGGGGATACGGCGGTCAAACTGTGGAGCGCGGCGACTGGATCGGGCATGCGCCATCGGAAAAACCCGCCGATCAACTCAACGCCTGGAAGAAGCAGACGGTCCTCTGCGAGCACGAACTGCCGGGCACGGCCCGTCACGATCCCTTGGCGTATCTGCAGAACCGCTCCGTAGACTGGCTCGATCATCAGCTCGCCGCGCGGGAGCTGCTGCCTTTGAATCCCGCCGAAACCTACCTCATTGTGGAACACGAATATCCGAAGGCTCGCATTCAAGATCGCGAGCGGCTGAAGCCGATCCTCCAAGGCTCGATCGCATTCGTCCGCCGCATCGACGAAGCCGCCGCGTGCATGTACGCCCTGCAACATGAAGTACTGGCGGCGCAGGGCATCCCCGTGCAGGGCGTGGGACGGGAGCCGTACCGGAGTTAGCACTGCCTCACCCACATATAACAGCGGCCGAGTGCGTTCGTTCAGCCCTAAATGCCGCGAGAATTCCTATCTCCCTGACCCCGTCGCTGCGTCGAGGGGATTCAAGCCATTGTTGTACGCGGGATCCATTGCGGCCAGATCAGCGCGATAGCTGACGACCGTCGCCGACGGAAAGGCTGCGGGAATCTTCTGCGTGACGCCGCCCGTCGCCGCCCATTCAACGCCGCGCTGGAACGTCACGACAAAGTCCACGGAGCTGAGGGCGGCGACGTCATGCCCGAGAGTGGTATGAAAGACCCGCCCTTTGCCGTACGTCAATGCCATGAGCTGCGGCTCATCGCGTCCGCTGCCGTTGTTTGCCGGATCGGAGTAGGCGGTTGCGAGCACGATCATATTCTTTCCCGGCCCGCGCAAGCGCGCGTAAAGCTCATCGCCCTGGTGCATCCACGTTTTCGGCAGGCCGTTCGTGATGGGATGATTCGCGCGAACCGTCAGTTGAAATGGAATGCGCCGGCCATGGCTGCCGGCCCGGCCCGGCGCAGCGTCCGAGGCCAGCTTGCCGTCCTTGAAGTACCAGTACGGGCCGGCGTCTTCCGTTCGATTGCGCCACCCGCCGACGCCGATCATCTCGTTGAACGCCTTCCAGGCGGGAAACGCATTGTCGGCTGCATGAACGATCACGAGTCCGCCGCCCGCCCGCATGTAATTCTCGAACGCAACTTTCAGTTCGGCGGGCCATCGTTCGTCGGGCGCATCGTAATTGAATACGACAGCCCGGTAGTTTTCGAAATCCGGCTTAAATGCACTGAAATCTCCGCCAGCGGGCGGGGCTGTGACAACATCCACCTGAAACAAGGCCGTCTCTTCGAGTTGCTTCCGCAGTACGGCCGTCACGAGACGCCACTTGTGGTACGGTCCGGCGCTCTCGCCGTCGAGGATCATGACGCGAACCGGCGCGGCGGCGCGCGAGCCTGCCGCCGCGAACATTGCGGCGGCGGATAGCGCGATCGTTGCTGCTCGGATGGACTTGTTCTTCATCGAAAGCTCACCTCGGGACAATTCATGTCCGCGGAACGATCCGGATTTCGAAAAGCTTCGGCCAGAGCTTGCCGGTGACAAAGAGTCTGTCGCCGCTCGAGTCGTAGGCGATGCCGTTCAACACATCGGCTGAAGCGGCTTCCGACGCGCTCAGGAGGCGGCTGAGGTCGACCCAGCCGGTTACTTCGCCTGTTTTGGGAGAGATTCGCGCAATCCGATCGGTCTGCCAGACGTTGGCGTAGATCTCGCCGCGGACGTATTCCAGTTCGTTCAGGTTGTCGACCGGCCGTCCTCGATCTCGCACCGTCATGCGGCCTGTTTCTTTACGAGAGTCCGGATCCAAAAATCGAAGCGCGGACGAGCCGTCGCTCATGATCAACCGGACGCCGTCGTGGGCAAGCCCCCATCCCTCGCCGGCGTAGCTGAAGCTTCCGGTCAGTTTGAATGTGGTCAGATCGTAAACGAAGCCGGCATTGTGCTTCCATGTCAATTGGAGCAGACTCGACTTCCAATGCGTCAATCCTTCGCCGAAGTATTGAGAAGGCAGACGGTACTCTTGAAGAACCTTTCCCGACGCGAGTTCCACTTTGCGGACCGATGATCTGCCTTCGAGTCCTGTGCTCTCGTATAAGAATCCATCCAGGTAAAACAGGCCTTGCGTGAACGCATTCCGGTCGTGCGGATACGTTCGGACTATTCGATACGTGTGGACTGGGGCTTGAGACTGACCGGCGGCCAGGATGTCGGCCGCGCGGTCATACACCGCGCCTACAGTGATGGTTGTCAGGATAATCGCAATGCGGAGAAGCTTCATCACTTGTTCGCTTCGCCTCCTGCGCGGCGAAGCGGAACGAATCGCACCGGAATGATGTTGCGAACGGTCGTCTTTCCCTGCATATCCTTCGTCAGCACCTGCAGCTCCTGGGACTGAGAACTCTTCCCAACTGGAATCACAAGACGCCCGCCGGGCTTTAGCTGCTCCACGAGCGGCTTCGGAATTTCCGTCGCGCCGGCAGTCACCAGAATGCTGTCGAACGGCGCGTGGTCAGGCCAGCCGAGATAACCGTCTCCCTCACGAACCCGAATGTTTTTGAATCCGAGCCGATCGAGACGGGCGCTGGCGCTGCGGGCGAGTTCCGGCAAAAGCTCGATGGTGTAAACCTCGCGAACAAGGTGGGACAGGATGGCGGCTTGATAACCGGATCCTGTACCGACTTCCAGAACGCGATGGTGCGGCTGAGGCTCCGCCAGCTCGGTCATGAGGGCGACAATGTAAGGTTGGGAAATCGTCTGGCCGAGACTCGTCGGCAGCGGCGCATCGTCGTATGCGGACGCGCGATATTCCTCCGGTACGAATTCGTGACGCGGTACAGATCCCATCGCCTGCAGTACGCGCGCGTCCCGAACGCCGCGGGCGCGAATCTGATCTTCCACCATGCGCTTCCGGGCTTCCTGAAAATCGATCTGCGCTGAAATGCACTGCGATCCAAAGAGCGCGATCAGAACGGCCGCCAGGACGGTCACAGAAATGCGGTTTCGCATAGGCACGATTCTACTCGCGCCCTGACCGCTAATGGATGTAAAACCTTCGGCATGCGGATCACGCGCTTCCTGACGCTCTCCGTCGTCCTGTTAGCGGGAAACGCCGCCTCCGGGGCGCAGCGGGAGAGCCTCGAGGAGATCCGCGACAAGGTCCCCTATGGACTGTGGCTGGAAGGGAGAGAGACCGAGCAGATCCCGTGGTCTACCTATGGTCCGGACGTCACCATCCGCGCAGACCTTCGTTATCAAGTCGACTTCTCCGCTGTTATCCGCAGGTCCGAACCGTCGAACAATCTGGTTTTGATGGCCCGGGTCGTCGACCGCCAGGGACGGCCGCTCACGAAGGTTCAGGTCATAGAGCCGGGGCCCGCGCCCGGCCCGCTCGGAGCCAGTCTCCTGCTTGCGGCTGCAGTGCGATCGGGCCGCTACGCCTTGAACCTCGTGCTGTTCGACCGCATGAACGGGAAATACAACGTCAAATTCGAGAACTTCGAGGTTCCTGCAGCGCCGAACGACCCGTTGGAGGATAGTCTTCGCGACTTACCCCTCGTTGAGTTTCTAACGAAACCCGCGCCCCAGCCCGCGCAAGACCGCCCGAGCCCGCCTTTGCTGATGGACATTATTTTCGGAGGACCGACGGGTATTCGCGACGTCTTTCGTCGGATTCCTCGGTCCAGGCCGGCCGGCTCGCGCGACTGGGTCTCTACGTTTTCTCCGCGGCCGTTTCCGATCTCGTCGACCGCGCCGATTGAAATCAACGTCATCTCCGTCCTCAGTCCTCCTGAAGAGTTTGTGCAGCAAAAGTTCTTTGTGGAGCACTATCGTGCAACTCTCCGCAACGTCCTGAACGCGTTCTCGCGGCTGGAGCCCCGGAACGGAGCGATTCGGTTCACAGGCGTGGATTTGATCCATCAGACAGTGCTGTTCGACCGGACGCCGATGAAGGCGCTCGATCCGGAACAACTGGCGCAAGCGATCGCCGGCATTCCGACGGCGACGATAACCCTTGATGCGCTTGCGAAACAGACTGCCCGCGGATCGTTCTTCCGGAGCGTACTTGAGCAGCAAATCAGCAAGTCGGAAGGCGGCTGCGCCGGCGGCGCGGTTGTCTTTATTCTTATCGATGGGCGGGAGTCATTTAAGGACGCGCGTGACCTGTCTCCATTGAGCGTCGGACGCGCCTGCCGTCCGCTCGTGTATCACTTGCGCGCGCCGATCGATCCTCTGGCCGCCGACCACATCGGCAGGCTCATCAAGCCGTTCAACCCCAAGACGTTCGATGTCGAAAGCTGGCCGGAGTTCCGTGACGCGTTTCGAAGGATATACGCCGACCTGCTGGCAATTGGGAATTTGGGGACAGAGACCAATTTCCTGCGCGTGACGGACCCGTGAGGGTTCACGCGACCGCACGCGCAGGAAATTGGTCTCTGTCCCCAAATTCCCGGCCCATTGGCGCCGGTTGGCGCTTCTCGACCGTGTGCTAGAATCCCCGTCGATACGATGAAAGCAGCAGTCCCGTCGACGCGCGAAAAGATCATTGCGCTGCAAAACGCGATCGGCCGCGTTGTCAAAGGCAAGGATGAAACGATCCAGCTTGCGATCGTGGCCTTGATCGCCGAGGGGCATCTCCTGATCGAGGATGTGCCCGGCGTCGGCAAAACCACGCTCGGTCAGGCCCTGGCGCGAGCTCTGGCCTGCGATTTTCACCGCATTCAGTTCACCAGCGATCTGCTGCCGTCCGACGTTTTAGGCGTGTCTGTCTTCAACCCGAGTCTGAACCAGTTCGAATTCAAGCCCGGGCCGATCTTTTCGAACATTGTGCTGGCCGACGAGATCAACCGGACCACTCCGAAGACTCAGAGCGCGCTCCTGGAGGCCATGAACGAGAATCAGGTCACCATCGAGAACGCGACGTATCCCCTGCCGCGCCCCTTCATGGTTCTGGCCACGCAGAATCCTGCCGAGCATCACGGGACCTATCCGCTTCCCGAATCCCAACTCGATCGCTTCCTGATGAGAATCGAGGTGGGCTATCCGGACGCACTTGCGGAAAAGGAAATCCTCAAGCGGTTCACCAACGGCGGTCGGAGCCAGATGCTGGAGGCGGTGCTCAGCCCGTCTGAGGTCGTGTTTCTGCAGGAAGAAAGCCGGAAAATTCACGTCGACGACAAGATCGTGGACTACATGATCCAGATCGTGCACCGCACGCGGAATCATCCAGACATCGAGCTCGGCATCAGCCCGCGCGGCGCCGTTGCATTATTCCGCACCATACAGGCGCTGGCGCTCGTTGAGGACCGGCCGTACGTGTTGCCCGACGATGTGAAGCGTCTGGCGTTCCCAGTGTTCAGCCACAGACTTGTAGTCGCGCGAACCGGCTCGCGGGCGCGTTCCGAGCCGCATGCGATACTGCAGGCGATTCTCGACGAGATTTCTGTTCCTGCTTGAGGAAGCGTTGATGAGGGCCCCTCACCCGGCGCTGCGCGCCGCCTTCTCCCAGAGAGGAAACGCTTCCACGATCTCCTCGGAACTCTTCAGGAATTTCTTTCAGTCCCTCGGACTTCTCGCCGTCGCCATGATCGCCGCCATCTATTCCTCCGCGGCCGGCAAAGGCGGCGACGCCGCGGCGGCGGCCCTTTCGGCCGTGTTATCCCTGATGATTGCGTTTTGGGTGGCATACCGGTTTGTGCCCCGCCTGGCGCGTCAGGCCAATTGGGATTGGCTGCCTTTCCTGTCTCAGTATCAGTTGAGCCGTGAAGGATGGATTTATTTCGGGGCCGTCATCGTCGTTGTCTTCGCTGCAGTCAACACGGCCAACAATCTTCTCTACATGGTGCTGTCGGCGCTGCTGGCGGTTCTGATTCTGTCGGGGTTTCTTTCGGTATGGAACTGTCGTTTTCTGGTGTTGGACATGCGTCTTCCCGACAGATGCTTTGCCGGACAAACGTTTCATTTCACCGTTGGGGTCAGCAACGAGAAGCACGTATTCCCTACGTTTTCGCTGTTCGTGGCGCCGGCGGAAAGAGACGGCCTTTTCTTCGAGAGGCTTTATTTCGGCGCTGTGCGCGCGCAAAGCCGGGCGACGCTTTCGGGTCAGGGCTCGTTTGCGAAGCGCGGCCGGCGCGTTGTGACGCATGTACAGGCGACGTCGCGTTATCCGTTCGGCTTCTTCACAAAAGGGCGGCGGTACCGCGTGACTCCGTCCGAATGCATCTGCTATCCGGAGATTCTTCCGAAGGAACAATTGAATTTTTCGACGGCGGACCCGCAGGGCTGGAACGCGGCTTCTACCCGCGGTCTGGGTTGTGATCTGTATCGAGTCCGCGATTACGCGCCGTCCGACAGCGCGCGGCACGTGCACTGGAAGGCTTCGGCAAAGACGGCGTCGCTGAAGACGCGAGAGTTTACTGCGGATGAAAGCCGGCGGCTGACGCTGATCTTCGACCGTTTCGGCCGCCCGGAAGACTCCGGCCGCTTCGAGGAACTGGTTTCGCGCGCGGCCTCGATGGCGTTTCATCTGGTTGAAGAAGGCGTCGAGGTCGAGTTCATATCCGACGACTGGAAGACGTCGCAGCAGGATTCCAATCGTTTAGACGCGATTTTGACCTACCTTGCCCTTGTCGAGATGTCGCCGCGTCCGGCGCTTCCATGCGGCGAACCCGGCGCCGGCGCCGTGCGGCTCTCCCTGCGCGAAGGGCGGAGCTAGGCCATGCAGCAATACTTTCAGATTTCCTGCCACGCTCTGATTATCAGCGCCTTCATCGCGCTCGCCCTGACGGGCCGGCTGGACCTTCCATCCGTTGTTGCTTTCAGCGTTGGAGTTCTCGTAAGCCTTCACCGGACGATCCGCGGCCGCCGTCCTCTACTGAGCGCTCCCGGCGCCTTCTACGTCTCGTGCGCATATGTCGGCTTTTTCATTCTCGACATGATGTTTCTGTCGCGTTCGTTCATACCGGCGACGATTCACATGGTTCTATTCCTCGAGCTGGCGAAGCTGTATCAGGAGAAGAGCGACAAGGATTACATGTATTTGATCGTTCTCGCTTTCATGAAGGTGCTCGCAGCTTCGTCCCTGACAATCGACATGTCGTTTGTCGTGACGCTGGCGTTATTTCTGATCGCGCTCGTATCCACCTTGATGAGCTTCGAAATGTATCGCTCCGGACGGCGCACGCAGCCCAACGTTCATGATGTGGCGATCCCTCTGGGCGGCATGAGCGTCTGGGCGGCTCTTTGGATCATTCTTCTCGGAGCGGCGCTGTTTTTCGTCACGCCGCGCGCGGGCGCCGGATACTTGAGCCGCGCGGCGACGCCGTCGGTGCTGCTGTCGGGTTTTACCGAGACGGTTCGGCTTGGTGAAATCGGTCAGGTCAAGCGGAGTTCCGAAGTTGTCATGCGCGCGACGCCGATCGGCGGGGCGCCCGTTGCGGTCAAGTGGCGGGGCATTGCGCTGGACGAATTCGACGGCAACGCCTGGCATCAGAGCGATCCGAGAAGATTTCCCGCGCGCCATTTGGGCGGCGGCCGTTATCTGCTTCGCCAAACGCCGCCGCAGAGTCCCGGCGCGGTCGTGAGTTACCGGATTCTCCTGGAGCCGTTGGCGACAACAACGCTGTTTGGACCTTACCAGCTTCGCAGGATTTCCGGCGGCTTCCAGGGCGTTCTTGTCGACAACGACGAATCTGTGTACCTACGCGGCCAGCAGGCGCGGCGCATCCAGTACGAAGTCCTTTCCGACGTTCCCGGCGCCGCCGCTGCGCCCCTCTTATCAGACAAATATCTGCAGTTGCCCCACGATCTCGACCCGCGGATCCGGCGGCTCGCGGCGGACATCGCGGGCCAGACCTCCAGCGCGGCCGAAAAGGCGGCGCTGATCGAATCGCACCTCGAGCGCAATTACGAATACACACTGGATCTTACGTGGCAGCCTGGCAGCCAGCCTCTCAGCACTTTCCTGTTCGATGTAAAAGCCGGACACTGCGAATACTTTGCTTCCGCCATGGCCATTCTCCTGCGCGCCGCTGGCGTGCCAACGCGGCTGGTCAACGGATTTCTAACGGGCGAATACAATCCGGTCGCGGGCGACTTTATCGTGAGACAGTCGGATGCGCATAGCTGGGTCGAAGCCTATATCCCTGGCAAGGGCTGGACGGAGTTCGATCCCACTCCGCCGGATCCAAATCAACGGGCCTCGGGCTTGATCGCGCGGCTTGCTCATTACCTGGACGCCATGGAGTTGTTTTGGGACTCGTACGTTCTCACGTACGACGCCAGCCGCCAGATGCAGTTGTTTTCGAGCGCTCAGGAGTGGCTCTACTTCTTCCAAAGCGATCTCGAAGCGAGATCGGATCGCCTGGCCTCCGAAACGCATCGCCTCACGAATGCAACGATCCAAATCGCGCAGAACACCGCTCGAACCGCGCCGTTCTGGCTCGCTGCAGCGTCCGCCGTCTGCGCCGCCGCGTTGTACCGGCGCCGCGGCCTGCTCCAAGCCGAGTGGCGGATCTGGCGTATACGCCGCGGCTGGAACGTCATTGGCGACGACGTCGTCCAACGGCTCTTCTACAAGGCCGTTGAAATCGTCCGCCGGCGCAATCCTGCACGGCGTCCGGCGCAGACCTGGAGGGAATGGATATCGGCTTTGCCGGATCCGCGCGAACGTTCCACGCTCGAGCGCGCGCTTCAGGTCTTCGAGAACTCGCAATATGGACGCCGGCAGGCATCAAGCGCGGACTTCGCTGTTTTGGAAGAAACCATCCGGAGCCTTCGGCGTGAGACGGCAAGGACCGGCTCGCCAGGCGACGCCGCGGGCGATTTCCTGCCTTAGACGGCTTAAGCACTATTTGACAAGAATTGTTCCCTTCTCTGAAACTCTCAGGCCACTCTGAAGGAGGTTCGAATGATTCGACTCTCGATATTGCGCCCTACAAGCTCTCTTACAGGTGGTCTGGTTGCGCTGGTTCTGCTCGTTCTCTTAAGTTCAGCGGCGCAGGCGCAGGAGCTGCCGAGAATCGAAGCGTATGGAAGTTACTCGCTGCTTCGACCGAATTTGCCCTCTGTTGGCGACGACCCTGCAATTGAAGCCGTCGGCGAATTTGTGCTTAGCAACGTTTTGGGATGGAACGCGGGCGCGACGGTGAACATCACAAATTCTTTCGGGATCACTGCGGATTTTGCAGGCTATTACAAAAGCATCGACACTCGCATCGAAGGCGCCGACGCTGAAGCTCATCTGAAATTGCACACGTTCCTATTCGGTCCGCGATTCGTACGGCCGGGGGAGCGATTGCGTCCCTTCGCTCAGGCGCTTTTTGGAGTCGGCCGGGCCAGGGCCGAATTGGAGCTCGACGCCGAATTCTTTGATGAGTCGGTTTCAACGTTCGCCGCGTCGATTGGCGGCGGCCTGGATATTCTGGTGCATCGGAATGTGGCCGTTCGCGCCATTCAGTTCGACTACTTTCCGGTGCGCCACTCCAACGGAGATACTCTCACTTTCAACAATTTTCGTTGGGGCAGTGGTGTGGTGTTTCAAATATCGCCTCGGTGAACAGGCCGCGTTCTCCGCAAATCATCGGCTGGACCACGTTCCCTGCGACAGGCATTCACGACCAACTTCGATTTGGGCGTATTCCACGGGGAGGCCGTAATCTGAGCCACGCCTGCGCCTGTCCCGATTACAACGTGAACGGCCTGGGAACGTGCAGGAGCCTAATGTGTAAAACGCGGGCCGGCGGTGCTAGGCTAAGCTCATGGCTGATGAAAGCAGTCCTTCGCGCTCCGGACTCAGCCGCGAGGCGATCCTGACCGCATTTCAACAAATGTCAGACGAACTTGGCCGCCGCGGAATTGCTGGCGAGTTGTGCCTCCTCGGCGGCGCCGTGATGGTGCTGGCGTACGCCGCGCGTGTTTCTACCAAAGACGTTGATGCAATATTCCAACCGGCTCACATTGTCCGCGAAGTGGCGGCGGCCGTGGGAAAGGCCAACGGCCTCCCCGATCATTGGCTGAACGCTGCCAAAGGATTCGTTTCGGCGCGGCACGAAACGATCCAAGACAGCCTGCCGCAGTTTGCAAACTTGCGCCTGACCATGCCGACTCCGGAGTATCTCCTGGCAATGAAGTGCATGTCTTCACGCATTGGGGGGCTTGCGGCCCAATCGAGCGACGTCAGCGACATCGTGTTCCTCATCCGTCATCTGAAGTTGAAGAGTGCGGAGGAAGTCATGGACATTGTGGCGGCGTACTATCCGCAAGACACAGCGCCGATAAAGGCTCAATACCTCGTGGAGGGCTTGTTCGAGGAAGGCAGAATATGATTCCGAAAACTCTCGCTGAAGTAGCGGAACTAGCGGCGTCCGGCGAATCCTTCGATCTTTCCATGGCGGACTTTCTGGACGGCTTCTTCTGGAACCCTTCACAAGCCGCGCTCGCAGCCTCGCCGAAGCGATTAGCCGGCGCGCTGCCGCAAGGAGAAGTGGCCGATGCGTATCTTGCCGCCGCAGCGGAGTGGCTGGCATGGAAGTTCAATCTGCAACCGCCGAAATGGGCCTTCGAAGAGGATCGCGCCTTGCGGCGTCCTTGGTTTGCTTCTCAACTGGCCTCTCTACGCGCCGTCCTGCTCTGGGAAAGTCCGGCGCCGTTTCGCTCGCGTAATTTGTTTGTGTCCGCAAACGCACTGAATCGAGCGTAACGATTTCGGTCGCGGATTGGAGGCATCGAGACGGGAACAACAATCGCGATTTCAGAACTGAAACCGCAACCCGACTTCGATTTCCCGCGGATTCGACGCGCTGATGGATTTTCCGAAAAGAGGCGACGTCCGCACGCCGACGGGAGTTCCGAAGTTAGTTCTGTTGAACGCGTTCGTCATGTTCGCAAACACATTCAGGTTGGGCGCGGCGCCGCCTCTTCCTTTTCCCACATTGAAGGCCTTGGAGATGTTGAAATCCACCCTGCGGGACATCGGCCCGATCTCACTCAGCCGCGGTACTCCGGGAGGACGATCATTCGTGACTCCGTCGCCGTTGTCGTCCTTGCCTGTCGTGATGCTGTATGGATTGCCGTTTTGCATGGACAACGAGGTGGTCAGAAAAACGCCCAAAGGGAGCCGCGAGTTCACATTCGCGCTGAACTGATGTCTCGGAACGCTGGCCCAGTCCACGTCGAGGTTGTAGTTATCGGAGGATGCGCTGAACGGCCCGTCCCACGAAGGATCCCCGGCATTCAACTGAAATGTGTAGTTGGCGTTGACGTTGAAGATGCTGAAACGCTGGCGCATGTTGACCTTGAACGCGTTCCAGGTCGTCAGGCCCGTGGACTCGACCCGCAGGACGCGCCCTTGCGACGGGTCCGGCCGTGGGATTCTGCCGTCCGCGCCTGGAGGCGTACCAGGCAGCGGCGCATTCAGATCGCGGCTCCGCAGTTGGTGGACGCCGCGATGGTAATCGTAGGAGGCCGATACGAAGAGGTTCCTGGGAAGACTACGCTCCACCGCGACAGCGACATTGACGTTGTAAGGCGCGACCAGATCTTCCGCAAACAAGCGACGCGACGCGGGCGGAACGAGGGTTGCCTCGCCCGAACGAAACGGATCCGGATACGAGGGACGGCTGACGAGAATTTCGCGTTGGCTGATTCCATCGAGACGCTTCACCTCACGGACGACCCAGTTCTCGAGCCGGCGATGGAACAGACCTGCGCCGGCCCGCACGACCGTGGAGCTTCCAACCGCATAGGCGGCGCCGACGCGGGGGCCAAAGTTCCAGCGATCCGGGAGGTTCTGTTGCGCCTCGTAGCGAAGCCCGTAGAAGAGGGTGAGCCGGTCCGAATACTTGAAATCGTTCTGAACGAACACGCTCCATTCCGCCTGGGGCGCCCTCAATACCGGATCGCCGCGCGTCACTCTGTACGTGTTCGGCTCGCCTCTCCGAAATGAATCCAAATCTGAGAATTCGAAGCTTCCCAGAAAGTTGTTCTCGAAAGCTCGCGTTCCCGTCGTGTAGTAGAGCGCCCCGCCCGTCCGCAGAGCCCAGCGGTCTCCCGTATAGATCCAGAGCGTTCGCAAGAGGTATGTACGGCTGTCGCCGTCGCCCCTTTCCGGATGACCGCCGCTGCTGAACGCCCCGAGGACGTCGATGGCCACGGATTGCGTTACCGGCCGGATCTCCTCGTGTTCTTGCTCGGATCTGATGGATATGTCCTGGACCATGCGCTCCGACATGAACCAGACGTGCCGGAAAGAATAGTCCAGGGAGTTTCCGCGGAAGGCGTACGCCCGCTCAGGCAGATTGAATCCTCCCATGCCCTGGTTCTCACGCCGGGACATTCCGTACTCGATATCGAACTCCAGCGACTGGTTCCTCGCGACCTGATAGGTTCCGTCGGCGAATACTTCACGATTGACCGAGGGTCGCGTGAAACCGAGCTGAAAGGGTCCGTCCACGGTTTCCGCCTTGATCGTCCCGACGTTTTCCTGTTCGGTCTGCTCCCCTCCGAAGCTCAGCGTCAGACGATTCGGTATGACCGGACCGGTTGTACGAACGTCGAAATTCCGCTGCTGATAGGGCGGCTTGCCGGGCGAAAACGCGTTCCGGGCGTTCAACGCTTCGTCGCGAAAGCGAAACTCGTAGGTCCCGTGAAAGGCGCCGGTTCCGCCACGCTGAAAGATCTCCGTAGTGATGCCGCCGCCCTCGGCAAACCCATAGCTGCCGCCGCTGCCGGCGTAGCCGAAATACTGGTTTTCGGTGGTGAACGGGTTGTTATTGATGCGTATCTGCTGAACCTGTTCTTTTGTACCCGCAGTTCCTTGTGAAGGTTCGGACAGGCTGGTCGACGCCGCCAGGCGTTGTCGATGCTTATCCCACGCGGCGAGCTGTTCCTCGTTGAGATAGGCGCGCACCCGCTTGCTGAAATCCTCGTTCATCCACTGGATGCCTGCGCGTGCGCGATCCAGTTGCTCGCCCCTGGGCGGGCCGTCGCGAAAGTCCATCGCATCGCCGAACAATTCCTCTGAAGCGCGGCGCGACTCCTCGATCACCAGCGCGATGGAGCGTTCCTGTTCCTCACTGAAGGGGACGCCGGCTTCGGAGAGAACGCGCAGCAATTCATCCTTGATTTCATCGAGCGGATTGCGGGTAGTCAGGCCCGCCTGCTCCTGGGCCATTGCCGGAAGCAGCGTCAGACTCCACATGAGGAGCCAGGCCCGCCATTGGAACAGATTCACGTCAGCCTCATACTTCGGAGGATTCGGGTGCAATCATCCGCCACTCTGCGCGGCCGATCCAGTGTTTTTTGGAGCGGCGCCGCGGACGAACTGAACACTGGTGAGGTCCTGACGTTGGATAACGACTTCAGGACCTATCGCTGGAATCGAACGCGCACATTCGATCTACTGATCTCACTTTGATGCGCGCATATATAATGTGTTCCGCAAACTTCCAATTTGAATCTTCAGACACGTTGAACAGGAGGAACACTTTTATGCGGCTCAGAACGATTATCGTTGCTGCGCTTCTAGGGATTGTCGCATCGGTGGGCGCGGCCGCACAGGATGCTGGTTCGGTCATCGGCGCGGCATCGAAGGCGATGGGCGTGGACAATTTGAATTCGATCACATTTTCCGGAACTGCGCGAAACGGGTCCTTCGGCCAAAGCAAAAGCATAGGCGATCCGATGGGGCCGGTGAACGTAACGCAGATTACGCAGTACACCCGCACGATCAATTTCGGCCAACCGAGCGCGCCAACCGATCTTGTCTCGCGGGCGACCGGGCCGACGCAGCCGCCCACGGTCCCGGGCGTACCGCCGCCGATGCCCGGCGTGTTCAACCAGAACATTACAGGCCAGCAGGCCAGCACGAACTACGGACAGGCGCTGAACATCTTGACGACGCCATGGGGCTTCCTGAAGGCCGCGGCCGCTAACAAAGCCACAGTTCGGCAGGAGGGCGGGCAGCGCGTCGTTTCTTTCTCACCGGCAAACTTCAAGTCGCCGTCGGGGCAGGCGTACACGGTCACCGGCTACATCAACAACCAGAACCTCGTCACGAAAGTCGAAACGCGAGTTGAGCATGCCGTGGTGGGGGACCTGCTTGTGGAATTCGAGTACTCGAATTACCAGAACATGAACGGCGTCCAGGTTCCAACCCGCATCGTGCAACGGCAGGCGGGTTTGCCTACGTTTGAGGCCGCCATCAAGTCGGCGACGCCGAATCCAAGCAATCTTGCGGAGTTGCTGACGCCCCCGGCCGGCGCACGGGGCGGAGGCGGACAGCAGGCCCCGGCTGCGGCTGCAGCGGCAGCGCCTGTCGACAAGGTGGGCGATGGAGTCTTCAAGATCGGCGGGAACTACACGTCGCTGGCCATCGATATGGGCGACCACATCCTCGTAGTCGAGAGCGGCCAGAACGACGCCCGGGGTACGGCGGTGATGGCGGCGGCCAAGCAAGCCATCCCGAACAAGCCCATACGCTTTGTCGTCAATTCACATCCGCACTTTGATCACGCGAGCGGTCTCGCAGCGGCTGTTGCGGAAGGCGCTACGATCCTGACGCATCGCAATAACGAGCAGGTCCTCGAGCGGCTGCTTTCGGGTCCGCGCACGCTCATGGGCGACAGTCTTTCAAAAGTAGCAAACCGTCGCACGAACGTTGTGGAAGGCGTCGGCGATCGCGAGGTGCGGAAAGGGACCAACGGCAAGGTCGTCGAACTGCACCGCATCCCGAACGAGCACAGCGACGGTATGCTCGCCGTCTATCTGCCGGCCGAGAAGATCCTGTGGTCGGCCGACATCTCGGTTCTGAATCCTACCCCGGCGCAGTTGGGCGTCGTGAAGTCTGCGGTTGAGGCGATCGACCGTCTGAAGCTCGATTTCAACGCGTGGATTCCGGCTCATCCGCCAAACCCGGATCGCCCGCTGACCAGAGCGGATGTTATTGCTGCCGCTTCAGCGAAGCCGTAGAAGTCAATAACGGACGCCGGGGGAAGTCGGAAATCGAACGATTCTCTGCATTTCGAATCGTTCGATTTCCGATGCGGCCTCTCAAAACACATACTTCAGAGCGAACTGCATGATGCGCGGTGGGCGCGCATTTCTAAGTTGGCCGAAGAACTGGTTGGCGACATCGGTGCTCGGTCCCATAGCCCCAGAGCCCACTGGCCGGAAGCTATTCGTCACGTTGTACGCCTCCCAGCGGAATTCGATGCGTTGAGCTTCCCTGATCGGGAAGACCCGCGACAGCGCCAGATCAAAGTCCCATTGAGACGGTCCGACAACGCTCCTGACGCCGACGTTGCCGAAGGTTCCCGGCGTCGGGGTAGTAAAGGCTGCTCTGTTGAGCCAGAAAGTGTTGGGTCCGGCCGAATGATCGGCGATAGGATCGCCGCCTATATACTCGGCGGGCTGATTGTTGATGTTCGTGCCGTTCCGCGCCCAGTCCTGGGCGCCGCCTGCGACAATGTTCAGGTAGGAACCCGTGCGGTAGCGGTAAATGGGGGCAAGCCGCCAGCCCGACGCAACGAGTCGCAACGTGTTGTTGGCAAACCGCGGCGTCTCGAGCACTGACGTCAGGTTCAATACATGCCTCACGTCGGATAGGCAGTTGCCGCGGCCGCGATCACGGTTTCCCGGGAAGGGTTGCGGCAAGTCCGGATTTGCTCCGGTATCCCCGGCCTCGTTCGCTTGGAACGCGCCGATGCAGTGGGACCAAGTATAGTTCGCATCAATGGTCACGCCCTTGCCGGCGCGCTTGCGCACTTCAAGCAGCAGGCCGTTGTAGCTGGCATTGCCGCCGCTCTGGATTTCGACAAGATTCTGCACGAACTGACCGGTCTGCTGGCGATCGATCAACGTCAGCCGCCGCCGCAGGTTTGTATTTGAAAATGTCGAGCAGGCGGCGCCGGGCGTTGTCGTAATCGTAAAGCCCTGGAAGGAGCAATTGCCGTTGGCGTCGGCGACTCCCGGAAAAAACATTGCCGGATTCAACTGCTCCGAGCCCAGCATGTGGATCGTATGGCTGCCGATGTAGCTGGCGGAAATAAGCCAGTCGCGTCGCAGCTGGCGTTGGATCGAGAGATTCCAACTCTGGACCTGCGCCGGATCGATGTCGCTCATGACCGTGAAGTTCCCATTCTGTACGAACGGCGTGTCCGGACCGAAGTCTTTGGGGAACGGGTTGCCGCCCGGGACCGGCGCCCATGGATCGTCGAAGCTCGGATTGTTGAGCGTCGTGCTGGATCCAAACGGCGGAATGATCGAGGTCCACAGGTGATATTGAGCGTTCGGATAGTCGTAAGCGATGCCGGCCGAAGCGCGGACCGAAGTGCGGCCGTCTCCCGCTACGTCCCAAGCGAATCCAAGACGCGGCGCAAGAGGCAGCCAATTCCGTTTGCGGCCGCGCTTTCCCTCGAACCCCGGATCGCCGGGATAGTGGAAGCCCGCTGGGGCGTTCGGAAACACGATGCTGCGCACGCCCGCTGCTCGGCGTTCCTCACTGTAGGTTGCGACGCGGCCCAGCGTGAGCGTCTCGGCGAGGTCGGGCTCCCAACGCAAGCCATAATTGATAGTCCATCTGGAATTCAGCTTCCAGGCGTCGGCCACATACAGCGCCATGTACCACTTCCGCATGTAGTTGGTATTCGGCGCCGACTGTACAAACGTGGCGGGCAAACCGAGCATGAAGTCCGCCAGCGCAAGTCCGTTTTGCGGCGCCACGCCGGTCCGGGCGCCCGTGAACGAAAAGCGGCCCGAGGAATTTACATTCGCGTTCGAATTAGAGTCGACCCATTGCGCCGCTCCGCCGATCGCCCATTGATGCGCGCCGCGCGACAAGCTCGCATCGACATTGAGTCCGCTCGAGAAGGTTCGATACGTAGATGTATTCTGGATAGCGCCGCCGAGATTGAACCCAGGGTTGGAGATGGTGAGTTGTAGATAGTCCGGCTGGTAGCTGTAGTAGTTCTTGACGCCCACGTCGCCGTAGTCAAAGAACTCCGCTCCCAACCGCTGAACGTCAGTGTAGTTCGCGACCAACCGGCTCGATATGACGGTCCGCGGACTCAGGACCCAAGTATCGCCGACGGCGTAAGACTGCGCGAAGTTCTTCTGGCCGGCGTTGGCCGTGGTCAGCAGATTATCAGGAGCAAGCTCATACGGCACGGGCCGCTTTTCTCCGGTCAACAACACGCGTCCCGTGATCTGATGCGCCCCGCTAAGCTGCCAATCCGTTCTTCCGACGATTTGATTCGTATCGTTCTTGTTAGGAACCCCGTAAACGATCCGCCCGCAAGGATCCGTCGTTTGCGGGATGCGTTTCAGAATGTTCAGCGCTACAGGGCTGAACTGTGATGGATCCACACGGTTGTTCGTAAAAAATTGCGGATTCAACGTCACCTGCCGGCCGCATGCCGCCGAGGCTGCCGTCGTGAAATCGCCCTGCATCATGGCGGCGGTGGGGACAAACGCTTCGACGTTCAACGGGTCCGAGCGCTCGGTTGTACCCTGATAGCCGCCGAAGAAAAAGAGCCTGTTGCGCAGGATCGGACCGCCCACCGTCCCGCCGAACTGATTCCGCTTCAGCGAACTCTGCACTTTCTTGCCGGTGTTGGGATCGACGCGCGCGAAATATTCCGTGGCATTGAGCAGATCGTTACGAACGAATTCAAAGATGCTGCCGTGGAAGTCATTCGTACCCGACTTGGTCACGGCGTTCACCTGCGCCCCTGAATGTTGGCCCTGGGACGCCGACAAAGCGCTGGTTTCGATCTTAAATTCCTGCAGCGCATCTGGAAAAGGCAGCGGCAGACTCAAATGATCGTACGGGTTCGTATGCATGGCGCCGTCCAGCGCGTAGTTCACGCCGCTGGCGAGCCCGCCAGCCACTGAGATGGCGCGTTGCCCCTGCATGCTGCGCGGTTGTGAGGCGAATTGAGCGACGTCGACGGCCGCGCCGCCCAGTGTGATTAACTCCGTCACGTTCCTGCCGTTGAGCGGCAGTTCCAAAATCCTTTGTTCCTCGATAATCTGACCAATGCCCACATTTCGGGTTTCAACCATCGCGGTGTTGGCGACGACCTCGACGAGCTCCGTCCTTTGACCTAATTCCAGAACCGCGTTGATCACCGGACTGCTGTTGACCTGCAGCACGATGCCGCTCTGCACAAAGGTGCGAAATCCCGATAGTGCGATTTCCAACTTGTAAGGACCCAAAGGCAAATTCGGCAAGACGTACGAACCGGTTTCGTTGCTGGTCGTGCTGCGAACGACTCCGGTTTGAGTTTGCGTCGCCGTGACTTCTGCGCTCGGCAGAAGGGCTCCGCTTGGATCGGTGACCGTTCCGCTGATCTGAGCCGTCGCCTGCGCCCATACCTGGCTGCAACCGATCAACGAAATCAGCAACGCGACGGACGCGTATCGACCAAGATACCTCATGGCCAGCTTCCCCCCTTTTCATTTGCTTAACGAAAATTTGGGGCCAGTCTATACCTCAGCAAAGCCCCCTTCAACGGAAACTTCGGCGCTGGATCAGTGGCGCGAAGCGACGGCTGAAGGCTAGAATGGACGACGCGGGAGTTGTCTATGGAAGAAACACAGGCAGGACAGGCGCGTTGGAGCGACCACATCTGGGAATGGCGGAACAACGTGATGGACAGGGTGCTTGGACTGTTCCCTCGCGAAACTGCGGAACATCTCGTCAATGCGCAGAAAGAAGGCGTGCTGGCGTTGCGGTCGCTGCTGGACAAGGGCCTTGATGTGCTGGAAGGCGATTTGAAGCGAGTCCGACAGAGACCACCCCAAAACTAATCCGTTCAAAGAATCCAGAATGTCCGAAAAGAAAACCAAGGTAGGGTTTGTCAGCCTCGGCTGTCCCAAGAATCTCGTGGACTCGGAAGTGATGCTTGGCGCTCTCAGCCGCCACGGCTACGCAATTACGCGAAATAAGGAAGAGGCCGACGTCGTGGTTGTTAACACCTGCGGGTTCATCGACTCCGCCAAGCAGGAATCCATCGATGCGATCCTCGAGATGGCGCAGCTCAAGACGAGCGGCGCTTGCCGGAAACTTGTGGTTGCAGGGTGTCTGGCCGAGCGGTATCGGAACGAGATCCGGCAGGAGATCCCCGAAGTCGACTTCGTCTTTGGACCCGACGAGCTCGGCGCCATCCTCGAAGCTGTGCGTATCGACGACGACGAAGGCGCCGGCGGCGTCTCAATCGACGCGCTGTACACGTCAAAAGAAATCCCCACGATTCCCCGCGTTCTCACGACTACGCCTTACCTGGCGTATCTCAAGATTTCCGAAGGCTGCGACCACGTCTGCTCATTCTGCGCCATCCCACAATTTCGAGGGCGTTTCCGCAGCCGCACAGTCGGGGACCTCGTTGCTGAGGCCCACAGGCTCGCGGACCAGGGCGTGCGCGAGCTGGTGCTCGTCTCACAGGACACCATGGCGTACGGAAAAGACCTGGGAATGGCCAGGGGAATCACGACGCTGCTCCGTGAACTCGCCGCGGTCGACGGACTACGTTGGGTGCGATTTCTGTATTGTTACCCCAATATGGTCTCCGACGAACTCATTCGTCTCGTTTCGGAGCAAGAGCGCCTCTGCAAGTATTTCGACATCCCGTATCAGCACGCCAGCCGGTCCGTGCTCGAGCGCATGAAGCGGGGCGGCGGCCGCGACTTGTATGAGCGGCAAATCGAACGCATCCGCCGGATGAATCCGGGCGCGGGCCTCCGCACGTCTTTCATTGTGGGCTTTCCGGGTGAGACCGAGGACGATTTTCAAGAACTGCTGACGTTCGTGCGGAATGTCGAGTTCGACAATGTCGGGGTGTTTCTCTATTCCGACGAAGAAGGAACGGACGCTTTCGATCTGGATGGAAAAGTTCCCCGCCGCGTCGCGGTCCGTCGCAGAAATCAATTGATGAGGCAACAGGCCGCGATCTCGAAGAAGAAGCTGCGCGGAATGACGGGCCGCAGCGTGGAAGTCCTGCTGGAAGGAGCTTCCGAAGAATCCGACCTCCTGCTTCGCGGACGCATGGAGACGCAGGCGCCCGATATCGACGGTTGCGTGCTGATCAACGACGCGGGCGTTGGGCCTGTGCAAACGGGCGAGTTCTACGCCGTGCGGATCACCGGCAGCATGGAGTACGATCTAATAGGAACGATTGCCCATGCAATGTCCCACGTGTCGCAAAGAAGTCGAATTTCAGGGGAATCCGCATCGTCCGTTTTGCAGTGAGCGGTGCAAGATGATTGATCTTGGGATGTGGGCTGGGGAGCAATACCGGATTCCATCCCAGGAAAAGCCGCCTGAAGAAGTTCACAAATCGAATGGATATCGCAAAGACGAAGATTGAGCGGCGCGGGCTGACGGACCGCCTTGCGGTCGTCATCGCTACAGGCGGCGGGATCGGTTTCGCGCCGAAAGCTCCGGGAACGGCAGGGGCGCTGGCGGGCGTTTGCATCTATCTGCTCATGGAGTGGCTGAGCCTGGGATCGTACTACCTGCATGCTATAATCGGCGTCCTTATCGCTGGCGTGTGGGCGTCGCGTCGCGTCGAAGCTCTGTGGGGACACGATTGTCAGCGTATTGTTGTCGACGAAATCGCGGGTCAGATGATCCCCTTTGCATTCGCCGCCGGCAGGCATTCCCCTTCGGCGCTCGCTATCGCAGCGGGGTTCGTTTTGTTCCGCTTCTTCGACATCGTAAAACCGTTTCCGCTGCGGAGACTCGAGCAATTCAAGGGCGGCGCCGGCGTGGTCCTCGACGATGTAGGCGCCGGGCTGTATGCGCTCGGCGTGTTGGCATTGATTGAATACAGCGGCGTTTTATAGGACGTGAGCGAAATCACCATCAAGAAAGTCATTCCGCAGGCTGCGCTGCCTGGCGGCGAAGTCGTCATCGAATATTCAGGGGCCGAACTGCGGGGGACTTCGCATCCTGAGGTGCGGTTCGGAGATTTCAGCGGTCAGGTGACCCTGGCGTCGAGCCGTCACATTATTGTGAGGGTTCCCGAGCCGTCCGCGGAGCATGGGACGTCGGAAGTCCGCATCACAAGTAATGGCGACACCAGCCGCCCGTTCCACTACGAAGTCGGCAGGCGCGTGGCGGCCAACCTGCATCCTGTCGCCAATCCCGCGATTGACACTGAGGGCAACGTCTACGTCACCTACAGCGGCAGAAGAGGCCAAAAAACCCCAGTGTCCGTTTACAAGATCACCCAGAAGGGCGCCGTGACTCCGTTTGCCACCGAGATCATGAACGCAACCGGGCTGGCGTTCAACATGACCGGAGATCTGTTTGTCTCGAGCCGGTTCGAAGGCAGCGTCTACAGGATTGACCCCGCCGGGCGGACTGAACTCTTTACGGAAGGCATGGGCATCGCCACCGGCATTGCGTTCGACCGCAGCGGCAATCTCTATGTCGGCGACCGAAGCGGCAGCATATTCAAGATCAGCCCCGAAAAGGAGATCTTCGTTTTCGCCACGCTCGAGCCGAGCGTGGCTGCGTATCATCTGGCGTTCGGGCTCGACGACCATCTCTATGTGACGGGCCCCACGACATCGAGCTTCGATTCCATCTACCGCATCTCGCCGACCGGGGAAGTGACGAAGTTCTTTACAGGACTCGGCAGACCGCAAGGAATCGCCGTTGACATCGAAGGCGCGCTGTATGTCGTCGCCTCGCACCGCGGCCGACCTGGAATCTTCCGTTTCAGGCCCGCAGCCCGGTCGGAAACGGCGTCTATGGCTGCAGCACAGCCGGAGCTTGCAATTGCGGGCCTCGGCCTTGTGGGACTCGCATTCGACTATCAGGAGAATCTCATGGTCGTAGACTCCGGCGCTCTGTACCGCGTGCGCATCGGCGCGATAGGCAAACCTCTTCCATAAGGCCCATGCTGTCGGCTGAGATCATCGCCATCGGCTCGGAACTGCTGACGCCCGGCTTCGTCGACACGAATTCCGCCTATCTAACCCAGCAACTGAACGCGCTCGGCGTCCCGGTCGTGATGAAAATGATCGTTGGAGACGACGAGACGTACCTCGAACACGCCGTCCGCGGCTCGCTGGAGCGGACGTCGATTTTGATCACGATCGGAGGACTGGGGCCCACCGAAGACGACGTCACCAAAAAAGTGATCGCGCGCATCCTGCGCCGGCAGTTGGTGCTCGACGATCAGATTCTCGCTGCGATCGAAAAAAGATTTAAGGCGCGAGGTCTCGAAATGCCCGCCAACAACGCCCGGCAGGCGCTGATCCTCGCGGGCGCCGAAGTTCTCGAGAACCGCAACGGAACGGCGCCCGGACAGTGGGTCAGCATGGAGCGGAATCACGTCATACTGCTGCCCGGCCCGCCATCTGAACTGCAGCCGATGTTTGAATCGGCCTGCTTGCCGCGCCTGGAACGGCTCTCCGGCGGCGCTGCGCTGGCGCGCCGCGTATATCGGACGACCGGCCTCGTCGAATCCATGCTCGATGCGCGCATTGCTCCGATTTATCAAAAGTACAAGAACCCGGAAACGACAGTCCTGTCGAAGCCCGGACAGGTCGAAGTACGCCTGACGGCCCGAGGCAAGAACAAGGACGAAGCAGAACGTTTGGCTGACGAGCTAGGCGCTCAGATTGAAGCGGCGCTTGGGGATTGTATCTTTGCAAAATCCGAGCAGTCGCTCGAAGAAGTCGTCGGGGCCGCGCTTGCGGCAAAGCATGCGACGATATCGGTTGCGGAATCGTGCACGGGCGGAATGCTCGCGGCGAGGCTCACGAACGTTCCGGGCAGCTCCCGCTACTTTATGTCCGGCATTGTCGCCTACAGCAACCAGTCTAAGATTGATCTCGCAGGCATTCCGCCGCTGCTTCTGGAAATGCAAGGCGCAGTGAGCGAAGAAGCCGCACGAGGGCTGGCCGAAAGCATTCGCGAGAAAGTAGGAACCACGATCGGCGTCGGAGTTACGGGAATCGCGGGGCCTGACGGCGGCTCCCCCGAGAAACCTGTCGGCACGGTGCACATCGCCGTCGCCAGCAGCCGCGGAACCCGGCATCAGCGGTTTGTTTTTCCGGGAAATCGGGAACGCGTCCGCTCGCAAGCATGTCAAGCCGCGCTCGACATGGTGCGGCGTGAGCTGATGGAGAAGTAGATGCGGCTTTTTATCGCCATTGATCTCCCCGAAGAAATCCGCGCAGGTCTGGCGGCGGTTCAGCGCGAACTGCTCCCAACGACAAACTCCGCAAGATGGGTCGCAGCCGACTCCATCCATCTGACGCTCAAATTCATCGGCGAGGTTTCCGACAAGCAGATCAAAGATATCGACGACGCGCTCGCCGGAATTACCTGGAAGCCCTTTCAGGTGACGGTGCGCGGAGTTGGATTCTTTCCGGGAACACGGTCGCCGCGCGTGTTCTGGGCGGGCCTTCAAGCGCCGACAATGGCCGGACTTGCCGAAAAAATCGACGCCCGCATGGAACAAGCAGGGTTCGAGAAGGAAAAGCGCGCGTTCCGCGCCCATGTCACGCTTGCGCGCGCCAAAGATACGCGGCTGGACAGCGCGCTTGTAGCCGCCGCGGCCAACTTCGAAAATCACGAATTCGGAAGCTTCATCGTGGACCGCTGCTTCCTCTACCAAAGCGAACTGACGCCGTCAGGACCGATCTACACCAAACTCAAGGAATATCTGCTGAACCCCGGCGCCGGTCGAGAAAGCTGACGAGGCTCGCCATGAGCTCTCCCATCGCAATTATCGGCGCCGGCGGCTGGGGAACGGCGTTGGCTGTCACGATGGCGCGGGCGGAGCGGCCCGTCCGTCTTTGGGTCCACGAACCGAAGCTGGCCGCGGCGATGATCGAGACGCGGGAGAACGCCGTCTACCTTCCGTCGGTCCGCATTCCCGATACAGTCCGCATCAGCAATTTCTTGGCGGACGTCCTCGAAGGCCGCCCGATTGTGATTGTCGCCGCGCCGTCGCACGTCTTTCGCTCCGTGCTGACGGCGCTCGCGCCGCTGGCGGCGCCGGACATGATTTTCGTCAGCGCGGTCAAAGGTCTCGAAAGCCAGACGCTGATGCGCATGTCCGAAGTCATCGAGGACGTCATTCCGGCGCAACTCGCGCCCAAAGTCGCGGTCATTTCGGGCCCCGCCTTCGCGCCGGAAGTCGCGCGCGGCGAACCGACGGCGCTCGTCGTCGCTTCGCCTTCCGAACCGCTGCGCATGCGCTTGCAGGCGGAACTGTCCGCCCCACGTTTCCGCCTCTATACGAACGCCGACATGACCGGCGTTGAAATCGGCGCGGCCGTCAAAAACGTCATCGCAATCGCCGCCGGAGCGGCCGTCGGCTTGGGCCTTGGCTCCAACGCGATTGCAGCGCTGATCACGCGGGGCCTCGTCGAAATCACCCGTCTCGCGGTCGCGTGCGGCGCGCGGCGCGACACGTTGTCAGGCCTGGCGGGGCTAGGCGACCTGGTTCTGACGTCCTACGGTCCGCTGAGCCGCAATCGCCGCGTCGGCATTGCGCTTGGACAGGGCCGCAACATCGAAGAAATCCTCTCCAGCATGCGCGAGGTGGCCGAGGGCGTGCGCACCACGCAGCCCACCGTCGAAATGGCGCGCAAACTCGGAGTGGAAATGCCGATCGCGGAAAAAATGTATTCTGTCTTATACGAAGGGTTGCGGCCTCAAGACGCCATCAATGACTTGATGGAGAGGAAGCTGAGGGAGGAGTGAGGGAATTGCGGATTTCGGATTGCGGATTGCGGATTTAGGGGAACATCCCCTAAATCCGAAATCCGCAATCCGAAATCCGAAGTCGCATATGGAATTCATAACTCTATTCGGTCCGCCTAAAAAGAAAGAGCCGACGGTTTTCGACAAGATCAAGCAGGCCGTGCGATTGACGCAGGAGAATTTCACGGACTTGATTGAGGATCTCGTCGAGGGCAGGAAAGAGATCGATCCCGAGATGCTCGACGAGCTGGAAGCAATCATGATCAGCGCGGACATTGGGATTATCACAACGACCGAGATTCTCGATTCCATTCGCGAGCAGGTGTCCCGCAAGACGTTGCAGGATCCAAAACAGCTTCGCGACGCCGTTAAGCAGGAACTCCGCAGCATCCTCAATGTGAATTACACTCCGCCCCGGCAGGTCGGACTCGGCGATCCCTTCGTGATTTTTATGGTGGGCGTCAACGGCGTCGGCAAGACGACCACGATCGGAAAACTGGCGCATCGGTTCAAAAGCGACGGCAAACAGGCGCTGCTTTGCGCATCCGACACGTTTCGGGCCGCGGCTGTCGAGCAGTTGGAAATCTGGGCGCGACGGGCGGAGGCGCCGATCGTGAAACAGCACGCGGGCGCAGATCCCTCCGCCGTTCTCTTCGACGCGCTGAGGTCCGCAAAAGCGCGGGGGATCGATTACGTGATTGTCGATACCGCCGGCCGTCTTCACACGAAACACAATCTGATGGCCGAGCTTGAAAAAATGACGCGCGTCGCACGGCGTGAAATTCCCGCGGCCCCCCACGAAGTCCTGCTGGTCATGGACGCAACGACCGGTCAAAATGGGCTGACGCAGGCGAAGGAGTTTACGAAGAGCGCCGGAGTGACGGGCCTGGTGCTCACGAAGCTGGACGGAACGGCCAAGGGCGGCGTCGTGACGGCGATCGCCAAAGAGTTGCAGATCCCCATCCGCTTTGTAGGAGTGGGTGAAAAGATCGACGACCTCATCGAGTTTTCGGCCGACGACTTCGTGGAGTCCCTCTTCGCCCAGGAACGATGACGGACGCCGACTGGATTCGCCGCGCGATCGATCTCGCTCGACAAGGCGCCGGGCTTGCGAGCCCCGGAGCTCTCGCCGGCGCCGTTATTGTGAACAATGGACGAGTCGCCGGCGAGGGCTTCTACACGTACGACGGAGTGCATCACGCCGAAATACTGGCCCTGCATGAAGCCGGTCCCGCCGCGCGAGGCTCAACCGTCTACACGTCTCTGGAGCCGTGCGCACACACAGGCCGAACGCCTCCGTGCGCCCAAGCGCTGATCGACGCCGGCGTCGCCCGCGTCGTCTCCGCCATTCAGGACCCGAACCCGTTGGTGGACGGCCGCGGTCTGACCATGCTGAAACAGGCGGGAATTGACGTGCAGTGCGGAATCCTCCAAGACGAGGCGCGTCGGGCCAACGAGGCGTTCATTACCTACATCACCCGGAAGCGGCCATTCGGCGTCCTGAAGCTCGCCATGACGTTCGACGGCAAGATTGCGACGCGTCTCGGAGAATCCCAATGGATCACGTCGGAGGAGTCGCGCCGGGCCGGACATCACTTGCGCCACGAAGTGGACGCGGTCGTAACCGGCAGCGGAACGTTCCTCAAGGACAAGCCGCAAATGACTGACCGCACCGGCCGGCCGCGCCGTCGCGAATTGCTGCGCGTCGTCCTGGACCGCCGCGGGCGCGTCGGACGCCCGCCGGGATGGCTCGTCTTTCGAGGTTCGCTCGAGGAACTTGCGGCGGAGCTTTACGGGCGCGAGATTCAGAGTATTCTCCTGGAATGCGGTCCGGATCTGGCTTTCAACGCGATCCGGTCCGGCGTCGTTGATAAAATAGTCGCGTTTGTCGCGCCCAAGCTGCTGGGCGGCCGCGAGACTCCGGCGATCGGCGGTCCCGGCGCCGAGCGGTTGTCCGAGGCAGTCCGCTTGAGCGACTGGACGGCCGCCACAGCCGGTCCAGATCTGGTGATTACCGCATATGTTCACGGGCATCATTGAGGAAGTCGGCGAGATCGTGGAGGTCAATCACGCCGGCGATTTCTGCGCCGTTCGCGTGCAGGCCCGAGACGTTCTGAACGGTCTCCAGACAGGCGCGAGCATCGCCGTCAACGGCGTCTGTCTGACTGCGCGCCTGGCGGCCGGGAATTCCTTCACTGCGGAGCTCTCAAGTGAAACCCTGAAGCGCACCAGCTTGAAGAAGCTCAGCGCTGGATCCTTGGTGAACCTGGAACGGCCCATGCGAGCCGACGGCCGCTTCGGCGGCCACATTGTGCAGGGCCACGTGGACGGCGTGGGACGAATCCGCGCGTTCAGCCGGCGCGGCGACGATTGGAATCTGGAGGTGGAATTCCCGGAATCCGGCGACCGCTACATCGTCGAGAAAGGCTCCATCGCAGTGGACGGGATCAGCTTGACGGTGGCGCAAGTGACGCCGCGCGTGTTCAGGGCGGCTATCATCCCGCATACGTTTGAAAATACGAATCTGAAAACAGCCAGGCCGGGGGATCTGGTCAACCTGGAGTTCGACGTGATTGCGAAGTACGTGGAGCGGATGGTGAGGGCGGGTTAACTTTCATGTTTGCAACGATCGAAGAAGCCATAGGCGACATCCAAGAAGGGCGGATGGTCATCATCGTCGACGATGAGGATCGCGAAAATGAAGGCGACCTGATGATCGCCGCGGAGAAAGTAACTCCGGAGGCGATCAACTTCATGGCGACGCACGGCCGCGGCTTGATCTGTCTTGCCATGACGGGACAACGCCTCGACGAACTGAATATTCCGCTCATGGTTTCCGATCATACAAACACGACCCCGCACGGCACCGCGTTCTGCGTATCGATCGAAGCCCGCCGCGGCGTGTCGACGGGCATCTCGGCTTTCGACCGCGCTCAAACCATCCTGACAGCCATCGACCCCAAAACGCGTCCCAACGATCTCGGCCGGCCCGGTCACGTGTTCCCGCTGCGCGCGCGCGACGGCGGCGTACTGGTGAGAGCCGGTCAGACCGAGGCGTCCGTCGATCTCGCCATGATGGCCGGCCTGTTTCCCGCGGGCGTCATCTGCGAAATCATGAAGGAAGACGGAACGATGGCGCGCGTCCCGGATCTTGCAGAGTTTGCCGCGGTTCACGGATTGAAGATGATCACGGTGGCGGATCTCATTCGGCGCCGGATTCGCACCGAACGCTTTGTTTACAAGATCGGGGAAGCCGTTCTTGATACCCGACACGGCGAATTCCGGATGGTCGGATTCCAGAGCCTGCTCGGCCCGGAAACCCATTTTGCGCTCGTGAAGGGCGATATCGAAAGCGGCGAGGACGTGTTGGTGCGCGTCCATACGCACTGTCTTACCGGCGACGTGTTCGGTTCCGCAACGTGCCACTGCCGGGAACAGATGGATCGGGCTCTCGCCATTCTTGAATCCGAAGGCCGCGGCGTGCTTCTTTACTTGCATCCGATGTCAAAGTCCGGCGCCGCCGAACTCGAATACCACGGCAGGCACGGTCTCGACTCCAACGAGACGATCGGGTTGAGAGGCGAGCAGCGCGAGTACGGCATCGGCGCACAGATCCTGGCGGCTTTGAATATTCATTCCATGCGTATTCTTACTAACCATCCACGCAAGCTGGTCGCCCTTGAGGCGTACGGCCTCAAAATCATCGCTCAGGTTCCCTTCGCGTACGTGAAAGCGTAGCGTCAGTGACGGGCATGGCACTTGTGATCCTCGGCGCATTGCTTCAAAATCCGTCACCTGACGTTGGATGCGATGCGCTGTGGATGGACCTGACAGGCTACGGCTGGAGGGAGTGTCTCCAGCTTAATGAAGCGTGGCCCCTCTTGCACTTCTCCTTCAACCAGCCCTACCTTCAACGCGCCTTCTACGATCAAGACGGCCGTTTCATTGCGAAGAGACCCCGTATAGAGTTGGCGTGGCGATCGGTAGAGCCGGGCGCGCAAGTTGAGGCAGCAGGCCGTATAGGAGGTCATCGGGTGTACCGGATTACGCGGGCGCCGCAGCAGATTGTGTTCGTCTGGGAGGTGGCGCCGTCAGAGTTTCGGCCGCTGGCGATTCTTGACGGAAGCGGAGCGATCGTCGATTCAATTTCCAACCCAGAAACGTTTTCATGGCGGGGTCGAGAGGTGATTGGCTTCCGGGTCTACTACAGCGGTATGGGCGCGCAGCAGGAGTCTCTTTTCTTCAGTCTCGTGGATGGCCGACTCAATTACTTGCCGGAAGATACTGCGCTACACGATTATGTGAAGGCCAATCGCATCACGATTTACCATCGGAACGGCCGATTCTGTCCTGGAACGCTGATCTGGCAGAACTGGGCCGGGTATACCGACGATGAGGCGAGGTCGGGGGACACGGTCCTCCGAGCTACTTACACTATCGATGGGAACCGGCTTCGCTTGGAATCTGCGGTTCTCGCTCGTAACGACAGGGGAAAGACAGACTGCTGAAGTGCGCCGTGGAAGGCGAGCGTCACCGACAGCCCTGAGGTCGGTATCGGAGCCGCCGGATATAAATGAAATCGCCGCGTTGACGGCGTTCGTCATTGGCGGCGCCCAACCGAAAGTTCGTTCGCGCTCTTCGCGTGATTAGCGGCTGCCTGCCTCTGCAATTCTCATGTATGCTGGCGAAGAGACATGAGTTCCGCCGCCACGCTCAAGCGGCGTTCGGACTGGGCGTTTTACGTATTTAATGCTCTGGTATCGATCGCCGCTGTTGCATTCATTGCCTTCATCCTGTTTCGGAACAGCGCGACGGCCGGCCCGGATCTGAGGTTCATGCCGGCCGTCAACGCCGTGTGCAACGCGCTTTCGGCCGCATGTCTGATTGCCGGCTTTATTGCGGTCCGCAGGCGCGCGATCCGGCTGCACCGCGCACTCATGATTTCCGCGTTTGTGTTGTCGGCGGTGTTTCTCGCGGGGTATCTTGCCTACCATTTCGTACACGGCGACACGGCGTATACGGGCGTTGGATTCATCCGCCTCGTCTACTTCTTCATTCTCATCACACACATCCTCCTCTCTATCACCGTCGTGCCGCTGGCGCTCACATCGTTTTATTTTGCTTTTGCGAAAGCATTCGACCGCCACCGCCGTTTGAATCGCGTATTTCTGCCGATCTGGCTGTATGTTTCGATGACCGGAGTCGTCATCTTTCTCATGTTGCGCTCCTAGGACGCCGGTGTCAGTATGGGAGGCGGCATGCGGCAAGTCGATCGAAGCCTTTCACCCCGCGCCCGCCTGATCGTCGCTCTGGATTTCGATAATCGTGCGGACGCCTTTCGTCTGGTTGACGCGCTCGGCGACCATGTTGTGTTCTACAAGGTCGGCATGGAGCTGCTGGTGAGCGAAGGCCCGCAGGTCTTGCGAGAATTGAAAAATCGACGCAAGCAGGTCTTTCTGGATATCAAGTTCGGCGACATCGACGAAACGGTCGAACGAACGATCCGGTCGGTCGCGCGGCTAGGGATCGATTTGCTGACGCTTCACGGCGCCGCGGCGACCGCGCAGGCGGCTCGGAGGGGACGCGGCGAAAATGGGCGGCCCAAGCTGCTGTCTCTGACGTATTTGTCCAGCCTGGATCAAACCGACCTGACGGAGTTGTTGTCCAGCGAAGGCGTCACTCTTGCGGACCATATCCGCAGGCGCGCCGTTCAATCTCTGCGGGCGGGATGCGACGGCCTTATCGCATCGGGAGAAAGCGTGGCGGATCTGCGGGACTATCTGCAGAATGAGCACGGGCTCTTCCCCATTCTTGTGGCCCCTGGAATTCGTCCGGCCGGAGCTTCCTCCAACGACCACAAACGGACGTTGACGCCCGGTCAGGCGATGAAGGCCGGGGCCGACTACATCGTTGTCGGCCGGCCGATCCGAAATGCAGACGATTGCGTTACAGTCGCCGACGCAATCGTCCGAGAGATGGAGGAGGCGCTTCAGGAGGAGAATCTCAATGAACCGGCGTGAACTATTGACGCATCTGGCTGCTGCTTCCGCGTTAGGCGCGCTCGCTGTCGAATCACAGGCTCAGAACTCGCCCCAGCGCCAGATGAAACCCCTTCCTTTTGATCCGGCGAAACTGCGAGGCCTGTCCGAACGGCTTCTGCGGTCGCACCACGAAAACAACTATGGAGGCGCGCTGCGCCGGCTTGGTCAGATCGAGTCGCAGATCGCTCAATTGCCGAAGGATGCGCCCGGCTTCCAGGTCAAGGGCCTCAAAATGGAAGAACTGATCGCGACGAATTCGGTAATCCTCCACGAGGAATACTTTGGAAACCTTGGCGGCGACGGAAAAGCGTCAGGTTCGCTGCAGCAGGCGCTGTCGCGTGATTTTGGCGGGTTCGATCGGTGGGAACAGGAATTCCGGGCTGTTTCCAACGCCCTTGGCGGCGGAAGCGGATGGGCGATTTTGAGCCTCAACTTTCGCGACGGCCTGCTCCGAAACTACATCGCCTTTGATCATACGGACAACGTTGCCTTCGGACGGCCGATTCTCGTGAACGATATGTTCGAGCACGCCTATCACATGGATTACGGATCCGCTGCGGCAAAGTACGTCGACGCGTTCATGCAGAACGTGAACTGGGATGAATGCAACCGGCGCTACGCGGAGGCCATGAAGATTTACGCGGCATTGAAGGCATAGCGCGCATATACACGTGGACGGGCCCTGAGCCGCTCCTGTATACTGGCCGTGATTCTTAGGAGGTTCCGATGTTTGGATTTGGAACGCAAGAACTTGTAATCGTTCTGGTGATTGTCGTCATTCTTTTTGGAGCGAAGCGGCTGCCCGAGATGGGGAGAGGGATCGGCGAGGGCATTCGAAACTTCAAGAAGTCCATGAAAGGCGACGACGGCCCCACCAGCGGATCGAACGAAAAAGAAAAGCCCGCCTAAGCCGAAGCTGCCGATTCGTCCGCTAGAGTGTTATCCTTCATTGCATGTCCAACTCCGACATCGTCGGCAAGGCGGACAAAGCCTTGCGTCCTGTTCTCAAAGAGTTAGGCCGGTTTTCGTGGGTGCGCATCGAAGGCTGCTGCGCCGGGCACAAGTCCGAAGACAGCCTGTGGCTTGAAATCAATGTGCTAGGCGCCTCCGGCCTGGCGCGTTTTATGGAGCTGCTCCGGATCTTGGACGCCAAGCTGGCGGGTACGGACATCCGAATGGACTGCCTGCTCAGCTATGCCAGCGCGGCGGACTTCGGTTCGGCGCCCCACGGCTGGATTCCCACGGCTGTCGAAATCTTCTGGCCCGCCCGTCCCGAATGGCGGCGCAGCCAATCGATGATCATCGAGACGCTGCTTTCCTCCATCGAGGAATTCCGTTCCCGCGCCGCCGAACCGGCCGGCCCGGCCGGTTCGCAATGCGCCATCAATTACTGCCCGTTCTGTTCATCGTCTTACGTGCGCGTCGATTCCATCGACAAGTCGGGATATCACCGGTACCGGTGCGGCGACTGCGACATGATCTGGACGATGGTCGATCCGGTCGCCTGATTGCGCATCCTCCCGATTCCACGCCGGAGGCCCTATGGACTTTAGCTACAGCGACGAGCTGCTGGAAATCAAGCGCATCGCGCGCGAGTTCGCCGAAAAAGAAATCCGGCCCCATGTCATGGAATGGGATGAGAACCAGACTTTTCCTCGAGACGTTCTTGAAAAACTCGGCCAGCTCGGTTTCATGGGCGTCCTCATTCCAACCGAATACGGCGGCGCCGGACTTGGCTACGCCGAATACGTGGCAATCGTAGAGGAGCTCTCGCGCGTTGATGGATCCATCGGCCTCTCCGTGGCTGCGCACAACTCGCTGTGCACCGGCCATATCTTCACGTTTGGGACGGAAGAGCAGCGCCGGCGTTTTGTAGTCCCGCTGGCGAAAGGTGAAAAACTTGGAGCATGGAGCCTGACCGAGCCGGAAGCCGGCAGCGACGCCGGCGGCACTCAAACCACTGCGCGGGCCGAAGGCGATCGGTGGATCCTGAACGGGCAGAAAACATTCACGACTCACGGGACCTACGGCGACGTCTGCGTGGCAATGGCCGTCACGGACAAATCCGCGGGCTCGCATGGAATTTCCGCGTTCATTATCGAAAAAGGGACTCCAGGTTTTTCCGCAGGAAAGAAGGAAAACAAGCTCGGATTGCGTGCGAGCGACACGTCGACGGTCGTTTTTGATGAATGCCGCATTCCAAAGGAGAACCTGTTGGGAGAAGAAGGACGCGGCTTCATCGACGCCCTCAGCGTGCTCGACGGCGGCCGCATCAGCATCGCGGCTCTGGGAATCGGAATGGCCCAAGGCGCTTTTGAGGCTGCGTTGAAGTATTCGAAACAGCGAAAGCAGTTTGGCCGCGCTATTTCCGACTTCCAGGCGATACAGTTCAAGCTCGCGGATATGGCCGCGGAAATCGACGCGGCGCGGCTGCTCACCGAGCGCGCGGCCTGGATGCGGGATCAGGGAATGAAAACCACCGCGCAGTCCTCGATCGCCAAGCTCTATGCCGGCGAAGTGGCGGTGCGCGTCGCCAACGAGTGCGTCCAGATCCACGGCGGCTACGGCTACATCAAAGACTATCCCGCCGAAAAGTTCTACCGCGACGTCAAGCTGTGCACGATCGGGGAGGGAACCAGCGAGATTCAACGGATGGTGATCGCGCGGGAGCTGCTGAAGGAATGAGTAACCTCATTCAAGGCATCCTCCAGGGCGATCCGCGCGCGCTGGCTCGGGCGATCACACTGATTGAAAACCGGTCGCCGGAGGGCGCAGAGATCTTGAAACGGGTGTTCCGGCAGACCGGCAAGGCTCGAGTCATCGGCTTCACTGGAAGTCCGGGAGTCGGCAAAAGCTCGCTTGTCGACAAGGTTGCGGCGGCGTATCGACGGGGCGGGAATACGCCGGCCATCGTGGCAGTCGATCCTAGCAGCCCGTTCACGGGTGGAGCGATCTTGGGCGACCGCATCCGGATGTCCAGCCTGTCCGGCGATGCGGGCGTGTTCATTCGCAGCATGGCCACGCGCGGGCGTCTCGGCGGACTGGCCGCGGCTACAGCGGACGTCGCGAGCATTCTCGACGCCGCATCCAAGGACCCGATACTGATCGAAACGGTCGGCGTCGGTCAGGATGAGGTCGACATCGTGCGAGTGGCCGGCGTCTGCGTGGTTGTGCTGACGCCCGGCATGGGCGACGATATCCAGGCGCTCAAGGCCGGCATCATGGAGATCGCCGACGTCTTCGTCATCAACAAGTCGGACCGGCCGGGGGCCGGAAAGCTGGAGCGCGCGATCCTTGCGCTGCTTGCTCTCGCGCGCCGCGCGGACGGATGGGTTCCGCCGATCGTGAAAACCGTTGCGGTCGATGGAACCGGAGTCGAAGAGCTGATTGAAGCCGTGGATCGTTGCTATCAACATCTGTACGCGGCCGGAACGCCCGTGCTGAGGCGCCGTGAAGCCGTCCGGCAGCGGCTCATGACGCTGCTCGAGGAGCAGCTCGCGCACGCTGCGGTTCAGCGGCGCCTCCCGAACGGCGCCATGGAAGCCGCAATCGACGGAATTCTGCGCCGTGAGACGGATCCGTACACGGTGGTGGAGAACATTGTTTCGGAGTTTGTCGGCCCGGGTTAAGAGAGCCCTTGTATGAAAATCGACCACATTGGAATCGCAGTAAGATCGCTGTCGGAAACGTTAAGGTTCTACCAAGAGGCGCTGGGCCTCAACGCATCCGGGTTCGAGGACATTGCAGATCAGGGCGTGCGCGTCGCGATGCTTCCGGTCGGAGAAAGCCGGATCGAGCTGCTGGAGCCGCTCCGCGCCGATTCCCCGGTGGAAAAGTTTATGGCAAAACGCGGAGAAGGCATTCATCACATTGCGATTCAAGTCGGCGATCTCGAAGCCGCCCTGGAACGTCTCAAGACCGCCGGCGTCCGGCTGATCGACTCGAGTCCGCGCCAAGGGGCGCACGGCTCGCGAATCGCTTTCATTCACCCGTCGAGTACACATGGGGTGCTTCTGGAGCTTGTGGAACATGTCAAGTGACGTCAAGATTGGAATCATCGGCGGAAGCGGTCTCTATCAGATGCACGGCATCGAGGCCGTGGAAGAAGTGAGCCTCGACACGCCTTTCGGTAAGCCGTCGGACGCTTATCGCATTGGAACGCTGGAGGGCCGCCGCGTCGCATTTCTCGCGAGGCATCATCGGAACCACACGATTTCGCCTTCTGAACTCAATTTTCGGGCCAATATCTACGGCTTCAAACAACTCGGCGTGGAGTGGATTCTTTCTGCCAGCGCCGTGGGCTCGTTAAAGGAAGAACTGCGTCCGCTGGATATCGTCCTGCCGGACCAGTTTTTCGACAGGACCACCGCGCGGGCCTCGACTTTCTTCGGAAACGGCGTCGTCGTCCATGTCAGTCTCGCCGATCCCGTTTGTCCGGTCCTGGGCGACGTCGTCGTCGCCGCCGCCCGCATCGCTGGAGTTTCCGTGAAGCGCGGCGGCGTGTACGTCTGCATGGAAGGACCGCAGTTTTCGACGAAAGCGGAATCCAACGCCTACCGCAGTTGGGGCATGGATTTGATCGGCATGACCAACCTTCAGGAAGCCAAGCTCGCGCGTGAGGCGGAACTTTGCTACGTCACTATGGCGCTCGTCACCGACTATGACTGCTGGCATCCGGCGCATGACGCGGTGACTGTGGCGGACGTGATCGACAACTTGCGGAAGAACAGCGAGAACGCCCAGAAGATCATTCGCGCTGCGGTCAAGATGCTGCCCGTCGAACGCTCCTGCAAATGCCCCGATGCGCTGCATCATGCGATCCTGACAGACCTCAAGAAGGCGCCGGAAGAAACGAAGAGACGGCTGGGGTTGTTGTTGAGAAAGTATCTCTAGGGGGAACGGCGATGCGCGGTCATAGACCGCGCCTACAGCGTCATCGGAAAACTGTAGGCGCGGTCTATGACCGCGCATTGCGGTCCCGAAGGGTTGGACGAGGCTGATGTCCATTTGCAATGAACACAATCTTCTTCAACCAGCGATCTGACCTCCGGTCCGGCTGGAAGTTTGCCTGCTACGTCGCGGTCTTTCTGCCCCTCTGGCTGGCGCTGGCTATTGCGTTGTCCCTGGCGGCGCCGCCCGGAATCGAGGAAAGCGATCTTGGCGTGATGGGCTTAAATTCGATCGCCTTCTTTATCCCCGCGGTGCTGGCCACGTTGTTCATGGCGCGTTTTGTGGATCACGTTCCCGTCATGACGTTCGGCGTCGGATTTCACGAGCGGTGGGCGGCAGTGTTCTCGATGGGGGTCGTTATTGCAGCGGGCATGCTGCTGTTGGTCCTGGCCGGCGCCGCGCTGTTCGGCGACATTGATATGATGTGGACGGCTTCCGAATTCTCTTTCGGCGCGCTGGCGGCCACTTTTGCCATACTTGCAGTGGCCGCCGCCAGCGAGGAAATGCTTTTTCGAGGCTACCCGCTGCAGACGCTGATGACGGGGATCGGTCCCTGGCCGGCTATGCTGTTGATGTCGTGCCTGTTCGGCTTCGTGCATATTCAGAACCCCAATGCCTCAGCGCTCGGCGTGTCCAACACGGTGCTGGCCGGAGTAATGTTGTCGCTGGCATACTGGCGGACGCGCTCCCTGTGGTTGCCTTACGGCATTCACCTGGCATGGAACGTGGGACTCGGCGTAATCGCAGGCTTTCCGCTTTCGGGTCTCGACATCGCGTCCTTTTGGACAACGCGCGTTTCAGGTCCGCCGGAAATCCTCGGCGGCGCCTACGGTCCGGAAGGCGGCGGCCTCGGCACGCTTGCGTTTGTCGCCGGGACCGTTGCGGTTTGGGTGACTCGATTTCGGATTTCGGAATTCGGATTTCGGATTTTGCGAAAGCCGGAAATCCGAAATCCGAATTCCGAAATCCGAAATCTCTAGGAGATCTTATGGCAGCTTCGATTCTGGTAGTGGGCTCTGTCGCGTTCGATTCCGTCAAGACGCCGTTCGGACAGGCGGATGAAATTCTTGGAGGTTCGGCGACGCATTTTTCGATCGCGGCCAGCTACTTCGCCCCGGTGCGGCTCGTCGCCGTGGTAGGCACGGACTTCGGCGACGCCTATCTCGAAACGTTCCGCAAGCACAAGATCGACGCCAACGGCCTGACCTTCGCTGAGGGGCGGACGTTTCGCTGGGCCGGCGAATATAGCTTCGATCTCAACGAGCGGCGGACGCTCGACACGCAGCTCAACGTCTTCGAGAAATTCGCGCCGGTGATCCCTGAAACCTACCGTGAATCGGAATATGTATTTCTTGGAAACATCGATCCGGATCTTCAGTTGAACGTGCTCGAACAGATCAAGAAGCCGCGGCTTGTGGCGTGCGACACGATGAACTTCTGGATCGAGGGCAAGCTTGAATCGCTGAAACGGACGCTGGGCCGCGTCGATATTCTCATCATCAACGACTCCGAAACGAGGCAATTGGCCGGCGTGGCAAACCTTGTGAAGGCGGCTCAAAAGATCATGAGCCTGGGTCCGAAGACGCTGATCGTGAAGCGCGGCGAATACGGCGTCCTCATGTTCCACGGCGCCTCGATTTTTGCGGCGCCGGCGTTTCCTTTGGAAGACGTCTACGATCCGACCGGAGCAGGAGACACGTTTGCCGGCGGATTCATGGGCGCGGTTGCGCGCGACGGTGAAATCAACGAACGTTCGATCCGGCGCGGCATCATCTTCGGATCGGTTATGGCGTCGTTTAACGTGGAGAAATTCGGCGTCGAGCGCGTCACCAATCTGACGCGCCGCGAAATCGAAGACCGGTTCCGCCAGTTCAAGGCGTTGACGCACTTCGAGGAACTGTAGAAGGAGTGAATTTCGTAAAGACTCACGCGCTGGGCAACGACTTTATCCTTGTGGAACGCGCAGGCGTTGCTGGGCCGTTGGACGGACTTGCCCGAAAAATCTGCAACCGCCATTTTGGCGTCGGCGCCGACGGCCTCATCTTGTGGGAACAGCGCAACGATGTGTTCCATCTCCAGATATTCAACTCGGACGGCAGCGAGGCCGAGTGCTCCGGAAACGGACTTCGATGCGCCGCGGCGTATCTGATGGAGTTCGGCCGCTGGCGCGGGCCGGAGATCCGGCTTCAGACAGCGTCCGGAATCTATACGCTCCGTCGCGACGGCCCGGCATTTGAAGCGGACATGGGCGTTCCCCAGCTTCATCCGGAACAGATCCCATTTGCGCCGGACGCAAGCAACGGTGGAGCGCTTGACGCTGTAGTGAACTATCCGTTGAAGCTTGACGGCGAAGAGATCCGGATTACCGCGTGTTCTACCGGGAATCCGCACTGCTCTATCTTTGTGGAAGCCCTGGATGATGAAACAGTGAAGCGCGTCGGTCCGCGGTTGGAGCATCATCGCTCCTTCCCCAACCGAACAAACGTTGAATTCGTTCATGTACTCAATGATCGCGAGATTGAAGTCGCGTTCTGGGAACGAGGCGCCGGATGGACCTACGCCTCCGGTACAGGCTCGTGCGCGGCCGTCGTTGCAGCCGTGCTAAACGGCCGCACCGGACGCCGCGTGACGGTGCACACGCGCGGCGGCCGGCTCTTTGTCGATTGGCAGGACAACGGCCGGCTCAAACTGATCTCGACCGCGAACGTTGTCGCTGAAGGACGATATTTCGAATAGCCATGCTCGATCTCGTTATTGTCGGAGGAGGACCGGCGGGACTGGCGACAGCCATTGAAGCGCAGCGCCGGAGCCTGAAGTATGTTGTGCTGGAGAAGGGTTGCATCACCAACTCCATATTCCATTTCCCCAGCCAGATGGTGTTCTTCACCACTCCGGAGCTTCTCGAAATCGGCGGAATGCCGCTGGTCTCAGAGCGTGAGAAGCCGACCCGCAATGAAGCGCTGAAGTATTACCGAAAAGTAGTTGGAGCGCTGGGTCTGGACGTTCACCAGTACGAAAAGGTCGAGAGCATCCAACAGACGGATGCGCATCGATTTCGCGTGCGGACTCCGCTGGCGGACTACGCGACGCGCAACGTCGTAATCTCCACCGGCTATTACGATAACCCCAACATGATCGGCGTTCCGGGCGAGAATCTGCCGCACGTTTCGCACTATTACACCGAGCCCTACGCCTTCTACGGCCGTGACGTCGTGGTTATCGGAGGGAAGAACTCAGCGGCCGAGGCCGCACTTGACTTGTTTCGCGGCGGCGCCCGCGTGACGCTGGTTCACCGTGGATCCGAGATGGGCGCCACGGTGAAGTATTGGGTGCGCCCCGACATCGAAAACCGATTCAAAGCCGGCGAGATCGCATCGTTTTTCAACGCGCGGGTCTTGGAGATAACTCCGTCGGCGGTCCGCATCCTGCAAGGCGATGTGAGTCGGGCGATCCCCGCGCAGCAAGTCTTCGCGCTGACTGGATACACCATATCCACAGTCTTCTTCGATCAGCTTGGCGTGCGATACGACCCGCAAACGCTCCGGCCGGACTACGACCCGGAAACGTTCGAGACGAGTGTGCCGGGCGTATATCTGGCGGGATCCGTCGTAGGCGGGCGCATCAACGCCGAGGTCTTCATTGAAAACGGACGGTTTCATGGAGAAACCGTCGTGAGGGCGATCGGCCGGTAAATGCGCGGTCTATGAAAGTGTGAATGCCGATTGCTGGAGTTTTGACCCCCTGCCGCCGAAGGCGGCAGGGGGTCAAAACGCGTCGTCTCACGTTTGAGTCTGATACGCCGCGACGGCGTCCTCGTATTTATCGTGGAGCTTGATCCCGAAGAATTCTTCCACCTGGTCCGCCGGCCACATTTCGATCGCGTCCCAGGCCATGCGTTCGCAGACATGGACGCAGATCTTGCATCCGATGCACTCGTCGAATCGCACCTGAACGTTCGGGATGATTACGTTGATTCCGTCGGACGTATCGCGGGGCGTCTGCTCGATGCAGTCGACCGGGCAGAAGCTGACGCACGCTTCACAGCCCGTGCAGTTGTCGGGGATCACCACCGCGATTTCCTTCGGCTTCTTTTTCTTGCGGGTAATTTTCGCCGGCGCTTCCGGGATGATGGCGGTGGGGTTGGCCTTTTTCGGATCGTATGCTGGCATGAATTAATGCACTCCAAATAAATTAACGAGGCTCATTGTATCGCGAAATCCCGCGATGCGCTCGATGGCTTCGCCGATCTGGTTGTTGGGCGTCGAGGCGCCGGCAGTGATCCCGATCCTGCGGGCGTTTTCCGGAAGCCAGCCCGTCTCGACAGCCTCTTCCTTTGTTCCCACAGGCTTGTGGCGGATCGCGTCTGCGCTCAGTATGGCTGCGGCGTCTTCGATGTGGAAGGCGCGGGTGAAGCTCGATGCGATTTTCGCGAGATTGTTGGTATTGCTGCTGTTGTAACCGCCAATGACGATCATCAGATCGAGGTTTTCCGTTTCGAGGCGGCGCACAGCGTCCTGCCGATCCTGCGTCGCGCTGCAGATTGTGTCGAAGGAATGGAAACGTTCGTTCAGACCGTCGCTTCCATAGCGCGCGACCATTGCCGTCCGCAGCATCTCCGCTATCTCGAGCGATTCGGAACTCAACATCGTGGTTTGATTCGCGAGGCCGATCCTGTCGAGGTGACGATCGGGATCGAAGCCGGGAGAAGCGGCCTTTCGGAAACGTTCCACAAACGCGCGCGAATCCCCGCCGGCTGCAATATAGTCGCAAACGATGGCGGCCTCGTTCTTGTCCCGAATTACCAGGAAATGCGCTTCCGGGTGGAGCGTCGTGCGCGAGAACGTCGCCTGCGTCTCCTCGTGCTCGAACTTCCCGTGGATGACGGACGTAACGCCAAGCCGCGCATACCGCTCGACGTTCTTCCACACATTCAAGACGGAGCCGCACGTCGTGTCGACGACAATGCAACCCTTGCGGCTCAGGAGTTCGATATCCGACGCCGGTATGCCGAATGCGGGAATGATCACAACGTCGTTTTTTTCGATGGAATCGTATTTGTGAGGTCCGCGCGGCAGGAACGAGATGCCCATGGCCTGCAGCTTGTTGTTCACGTGAGGATTGTGAATGATTTCTCCAGTGAGAAAGATGCGCCGTTCAGGAAACTTGCGGACGGTCTCATAAGCGTATTCGACGGCGCGCTCGACGCCGTAGCAGAAACCGAATTCCATCGCCAGAAGAAACGTCAGGTCGCCGAGCCGCAACTGGAATCCGTCGGCGCGCATGATGTCCACGATCTGGCTGCGATAGTTCTCGTGGAGCTGCGGTCGTATCTCGGATCGGAGGCCGAACCCTTTCTGGTAGTAGGTCTGCTCCATCAATAACGGCGATTGTATCATGCGGAGTAGTGTGCTAGATTGCGGCGTTTTGAACGCCTGATAGAGGATTCATATTGAACTTACGTCGCGCGAAGCTTACGGCTGTCGGTCATTATCTTCCTGAACGCTGCGTCACCAACAAAGATCTCGAAAAGATTGTCGACACATCCGACGAGTGGATCGCCGAGCGAACTGGAATCCGCGAACGGCGCGTCGTCGCAAAGGGCCAGGCCACGAGCGATCTTGGCGCGGAAGCCGCGAAGCTGGCGTTACAGCGCCGCGGCATGGACGCCGCCGAAGTGGACCTCATCATTGTCGCCACTGTCACGCCGGACATGTTCTTTCCGTCCAGCGCCTGTCTGCTCCAGCACAAGATCGGCGCAAAGAATGCGTGGGCGTTTGACCTCTCCGGCGCATGTTCGGGATTCATTTACGCCCTCGCGACGGCCGCGCAGTTCGTGGTCTCAGGCGCCCATGAGAGAGTCCTTGTCGTCGGGGCCGACGTCATGACGTCGATCTTGAATTTTGAGGACCGCGCCACCTGCGTCCTGTTCGGCGACGGCGCCGGCGCCGTACTCCTGGAACCTGCGGCGCCGGGCGAAGAAGGCGTCATGGACTTTCTCTTTCGATCCGATGGATCCGGCGGACAGTTTCTTTACATGCCGGGCGGCGGCAGTTTGCATCCACCGTCTGTAGAGACCATACAGCGAAAGATGCATTTCGTTCATCAGGACGGAAAGAACGTTTTCAAGTTTGCCGTCCGCGGCATGGCCGAAGTCTCGCAAGAAATCCTGGCCAGAAATTGCATGACCGTCGCCGATCTCAAGCTGTACGTCCCCCACCAGGCGAATCTGCGCATTATCCGGGCCGCAATGGACAAAATGAATCTGGATGAATCCCGGGTTGCAATCAATATTGACCGCTACGCGAATACGACCGCCGCGACGATCCCGATTTGCCTGTCAGAATCGGTTGAAAATAAAAGAATTCAGCGGAACGATAAGATCCTCCTTGCGAGCTTCGGAGCGGGATTTACCTGGGGCGCCCTGCTCCTCCGGTGGGAGTACTGAAGATTCTTGTATTTTTCGCCCTCGGCCCGGGCTCTTACGAAATGAATAAAAGTCAAGTCTGAAGAGCCGCGTCAAAGAACGACTCACGTTTGCGCTACCGTCCCTGGCGAAATGTATCGATACGTCGACGCGGCTTTTGTCTGTTTACGATGATCTGCGGCAGGCGCGGTCTATGACCGCGAAGGACCCGCCCGCAACGCGAGTTCGCAGCATAACGAACCTCGCGACCGTCCATCCTCAAGCGCGCTAAGCGCAGCCCATCGCCATGCAACGTGTTTCGGTTCGCCTTCCATGCGCGCTTCCCAGAGTTCCATGCGGAGTTGGTATTGCGCACGCTCCTGGAGGCCTTCGGCGATCTTGCGCAATGGTAAGAGAAGTACGCCAAGCTTTTCCTTTCCGATTCTGTGGACAAGATCAGGAAGGCTTTCAGATCCCCGGTATGTTCCAGCCGGCAATCCCCAGATGCCCGGGAGCTCGGCTTCGTCGTCCGGCCTGCGGACGGTGAGAATCCGGTCTTCATTTCGAATCAGAACAGCGACGGAATGTTTGACAGTCTTGGACATCGGCCTAACCCGGAAAATTACGGAGCCAACTTCCGAGGCGCCAGGTATCGCGCACGATCGCGCCCAGCGAGGGTCGGTTCTTTCCGTAAGCGGTTTGCAGTCTCCACTGGAAGTAGCTCCGCGGCGGAATCGGAAGGAACGGGGCTTGTCGATACCAGCCATCGGGTATGAGCCGGAAATAGAGGCGGAGGAGCGACCATGCAGTGCGCAGAGGCTTCACGCGATTATTTGGGTTTGAATCCAATCTTGGTGCGAATGGCTTCCTCCTGTTTGCGAATGACCTCGATCAAAGTGCCGACGATTTCCTCCAGCCTTCTTGCTGTCCGGGACCTGCGCGCCATTTGTCGCACCCTTTCAGTTTAATTTCGGAAAGGCCCTACACCCACAAGTTTCTATCCAAGGTCCGATACTGCACGGCCTCTGAAAGATGCTTCGGAGCGAGATCGGCGTCGCCGGCAAGATCTGCAATCGTACGAGCGACTTTGAGGATGCGATCGTATCCGCGGGCGGAGAAGCCGAGCTTGGTGACGGCGTTCTCCATGATCTTTTCGCATTCCGGCGTCAGCACGCAGTGCTTGCGCAGTTGGGCGGGCCCCATTTGGGCGTTTGTGTAGATGCGTTCGTCGAAGAAACGCCGCAGTTGCACGCTGCGCGCCGCCATGACGCGCGTCCGGATCGTTTCGGAAGATTCGGCCGATCGCGTACCGGCGAGTTCCTTGTAAGGAACCGCCGGCACGTCGATCTGGATGTCGATGCGGTCCATCAGCGGCCCGGAAATCTTCGACATGTAGCGCTGAATTTGAGGCGGCGTGCAGAAGCATTCCCGGCGGAAATCATTGGCAAATCCGCACGGACAGGGATTCGACGCCGCCACCAGGATGAACGACGCCGGGAAGGTTAGCGTCATCTGCGCGCGCGCGATCGTCACGCGCCGCTCCTCCAGGGGCTGACGCAGGACTTCCAGGACGTTCCGCGGAAACTCCGGAAGCTCGTCCAGAAAGAGCACGCCGTTGTGGGCCATGCTGACTTCGCCCGGACGCGGCGCGCTGCCGCCGCCGACCAGGCCTGCGTCGGAGATCGTATGATGCGGGGCGCGAAAAGGCCGGGTGGTAATCAGGCCGCTTTCGGAAGGCAGCAGCCCGGTGACGGAATGGATGCGGGTGGTCTCGAGGCTTTCTTCGAAGCTCATGGGCGGAAGAATCGAGGGAATGCGTTTGGCGAGCATCGTCTTGCCGGATCCGGGAGGGCCGATCATCAGCATGTTGTGGCCGCCGGCGACGGCGACCTCGATGGCGCGCTTGGCATGGAACTGTCCGCGGACGTCGCGGAAATCCTCGGCGCGCCGCTGCTGTTCCGGCGGCGGCGCCTGGGGTGGAATGCGCAGCGGGTCCATGGAGCGTCCGCCGTTGAGGAAGTCGACCACTTCCGTCAACGTCCGCATGGGATAGACGGCGATGCCGTCCACCACGGCCGCCTCGCGGGCGTTGCTTTGCGGGACCAGCAGATGCGGGATCTTGCGGTCCCGGGCCAGCATCGCAATCGACAGCACGCCGCGAACGGGACGCAGCTTTCCGTCCAGAGACAGTTCGCCCACCAGCAGGTAATTGGATAGATCTTGCTGCTGGAGCAGCCCGTGCCCTCCCAGAATGCTGACCGCCATCGGCAGGTCGAACGCCGAGCCTTCCTTCTTCACGTCGGCAGGCGCCAGATTCACGGTGATGCACTGATAGGGAAATGAAAATCCGTTATTCCGAATTGCGGCGATGATCCGGTTGCGGGACTCGCGGACCGCCGTGTCGGGCAGCCCCACGATGTAGAAGGATCCGGTGGGCCCAGTCGCAATATTGACCTCGACATCGACCAGATAGGCCTCGATGCCGTATACAGACGCGCTCCGAGTTTTGAAAAGCATGTGTCGTGAAGATGGGGAAAAAACGCGAAGGGCGAAAGGAGTCTAGCCGGATGGCATCGGTGGAGCAAGCGCGTGTTGAATGTTGCGCAATGCTTCTAGACGTCAGGACCGCATCCGGCCGTTAATCGCGCTTCAGGAAAAAACCTCTACTACTCCGTCATGACCCAAGTGTACAGTGCAGCGCCATTAAAGCCAGTTCATGAAGTAGCTGGACTTGTTCATCCTTGCTCGATCAGAAGGGTGACTGATGTCATTGTATGGGCCTTTGGGTCCAAGGAACGCGCCGCGCATACGGCACAAATGAGCCTATGAACCTCGAAAGATTGCCAGTAATTCTTTGTGTAAGCGGGATGGCCCTCAAAAGTCTCTTAATGTTGGTTTGGCGTTTTTCCCACATCCCGGAGTTATCGCGGATTTGGAGCACCTGTGACCCGGGGGCGCTTTGGTTCGCCGAGCAAGTCAGCGCTTTGCTTTTTGATCCTCGTGGCATTGCGCCGACTCCAGCAGAAGCCACGCTTTTTCCGGCGCTATTAGTGATTGGTTTTGGGATCGAGTGTTTCGCGGCTGGTGGTTGATTCGGATGGTGGTGCGGCGGATTCAAGGGCAACGGCCTAACGGAATAGTCTCGGGTTCTCGCGTGACCGGCGGGTAAGGAGCGGCATCGGCGGGGTTGCGTGATTCCGTGATTCGCATTTTTAATTTAGCTGCCCCTTCACTGTGGTCTGCCTCCCTCTAAAGTTAACGTTCGTTACTCGTCCGTCTGGCGCCGGCGTTCCGGACGATTCGCGGTGGTATTCCATCCTATGAAGACTGCCGGAGCAGCGGGAAGCTCGATTTGACATGGCGCTAGGCTCAGCCAAAAGTGAGGAGCAATGATCGGAGAGTTTGACCAATTTGATTGCGCAATGGCTACGCCGTTACAGGAAGTCACGATGTCGGCGCATCCAGATCTCCCGGCTGGCATTGGTGTGATCGAGCTGCGCTTCGCAAACTGCGCGGTGTTCGTCTGCATCGAGGACGAGTACGATACCCTCACGTGTGCGAACGCTCTGCCGCCAACGTACTCTGACTATACGCATCGCCTTGATGCGTCATTTTGGGACGGCCTAATAGGAAAATCCCTCACGAATGCTTGGCTGATGACCAATGACCGAGGGTATCCGGATGCCATCCAGTTGCGTTTTCGCGATTTGCCAAACGCCGGCAATTATTCCGTTGTCCAGATGTACGGTGAGGCATCTCAAATCGTGCTTACGGAGTTCGGTATTGTTCGTAGATGTTCTTTCGAAGATGAGCCAGCCTGATTGATCGGCCAAGCGTCTTCGTCGTTAACTGGCTAAGCACGCGGCATCAGCGCTTTGCGTAATCCTTCTTTAGCCGCGCTCTTCAGCACGGACGCTCTGCACCGGATTCTCACCAAGCGCTGATCATTGATCCGGCAATGAAGAAGCGCGTTGAAACGTTGAAAGGCGGGATGCACTTGGACGGCTGGTGGAGTTAGTGGTTGCGATGAATATGTGCAAGAGCCTTGGTCCAGGGACACTTGGTGAAGAACTCGCACATCATCTGAGTGGCAACACGACATCGACTGTATTGGGTTGCAAAATTACGCCACAATCGGCTTCATGGATGTCGCGATGGATGCCGTAAACGGGCTGGACCGTTTGTCTTTTCGAGGTGCCCTGCATTCAGCCGCCTGTGGATTGGCGCCATGCAGGGATATGCGTTTCAACATCCATGGAGGTATAACGCCCAAGGTTTGATGGGGTTCATACCGCGTCGATGACGACGAAGCCATTTCGGGCCATCGCTCATCGGATTAGTCTTGTTCTGTTACTCCTTGCGAGTTTGGGTTGGCTTGTTCGTTTGGGCCAGTATACGTACGCGTTTGCACGCCGCGGCAGGGACGGCCTGTTCTCTGAGATGTTCCACGCGACAGTTTTGTTTAAACGTCAACTAGGGATCACAAGGAACGATGTGCTGTGGGTTCATGCGGGATTGCTTCTGGCAACGCTAATCCTTGTCCTGGTTTACATGAAGACTCGTCCGTCTGGCGCCGGCGTTCCGGACGATTCGCGGTGATATTGCATCCTATGAAGACTGCCGTCGACCTTCGGCCTGTAGAAACCTTTGCAGGATTCCCACATTGGTTTAAGTGGGACTTTCAGTGCCAGAGATTCTCGGAAGCGGCGTTCGCCTCAGCAGTCGATGGTTGAGTTTTGTTAGGTTACATGCTCCTCCATACAGTCAACGGTGGTCAATCATGGCGCTTTATTCAAGTTCGCTGGCCCTATGAACTAGTTACTCGTACTGTTTTTGCTTATCAGCCGAATGTGTGCTGCGTAGTCTTATCCCAGATTGGAGGAAACCGGCCGACTCGGATACCAATCGCTTTCCTCCAAGCAGATGGTGAGCATTCTACTCCGGTGTGGGTAGGCGAGACGAACGGTTGGTATCGATCATCGAGCCATCTGTTTTTCGTTGATCCGGATCAAGGATGGCTGTTTGCAACGGAATGCGTCAATGGTAAGGAATATGGACAGATTTTCTCGACAAGCGATGCCGGTCAAACGTGGCGTCTCCTTTCAAGAGAGCCCGTGGCGCCTACCGTTGCACTGTTTGCCGACTCGTCTAACGGCTGGCAGCTCGCACGTGGATCTACGCGACAGCGTAAGCGAGCCTATCGGGTAATCCTAGATGGACAACCGAATGAGGAATTCTTAATAGGGGGATACCGCTACTCCATTCGTGCTACAACGGATGGCGGACGCACCTGGAACGACTTATCAAATATGGACCGCGATTTGTTCGCAATTGCCCGACAGGGCAGAATACGCAATGTGGTGGGAGAACTGGGATTGATTCTACTATCGTCAGATGCTGGAAAGAGTTGGATAAGGGTGAACAGCGGCACTCGGTCCAATCTCTATAGTATTTCGCTTCTTCCGAATGGTCGCGACTTGGCTGTAGGAGATCATGGCACGATTTTACGTACTGAGAACTATGGAAGGGAATGGTCCAAAATTGCTCGGATGGGCGACTGCAGCTTTCATCATATTCACTTCACGAGCGACACGACTGGCTTAGTTATCGAACCTGAAGGTATGTACCTTTTCCGCCTAACTTAGGCGCGCCTAACAACCGATCTGATCGAGTCCTTCTGAAATGGAAAAGAGGGCCGAACCTGAAGTCCATTTCCTTTTAGGATGATCCTAACGGATCTGAGCTTCGTTGTTTGGCCCTCTTAAAATCTTCGACGGGATCCATGCCGAGTTGTGAGGTTTCGAATCATAACTTGAACGTGACCATCAAAAAGTCGACAGAACGAGGTGGGCATGGCACAGAATGGACTCATGGCGCCTGCGGTCGGCGCCGGATGCCCGAATGATCGTTGAGACCATTGTGGTTGTGGACTTCTATGGATCAGCGCACGGAACAACCGGCTCAGAATAGATTTATCGCGGACAGATTGAGAGAAGCTGCCGGCCTTCTGGAGCAACAGGGCGCGAACCGTTTCCGGGTCGCCGCCTATCGAAGGGCTGCTGAAGCCGTGGAGTCGTTAACGCAGGATATCCTTCAGTTCCTTCAAGCCGAAGGAATGCCTGGTCTTCTAGCCCTCCCGGGAATTGGCCTTGTCACCGGCAATGCAATCGTTGAAATGGTCAGCACGGGACAGTGGGCGCAGTTGGACGGCTTGCGCGGCGCTCACGATCCCGAATCGGTTTTCCGAAGCGTTCCGGGAATCGGTCCGAAACTCGCGCGCCGCATCATCGACGATCTCGGCATCGACACGCTCGAGGCGCTGGAAGACGCCGTCCACGACGGTCGGCTCCAAAACGCGCCCGGCTTCGGTCCCCGGCGGGCCGCTATTGTTCGCTTCGCTCTCACAGAAATCCTCCGCCGCGGCCCGCGGCCTGTTCAGCCTCACCGTGGCGAGCCGCCAATCGATATGCTTTTGGATGTTGATCGCGAATACCGTCGGAAAGCCCAAAGCGGCCGGCTGCGCCGGATTGCGCCGAAGCGATTCAATCCCACGCGTGAGGCATGGCTGCCGATACTTCATACAACTCGAGGTCCGTGGGATTTCACGGTTTTGTATTCCAATACGGCGCTCGCCCATAAACTCCGCCGCATCCGAGACTGGGTGATTGTCTATTTCCAGAAGGACTCCAGCATTGAGGGGCAGCGGACGATAGTGACGGAGAAACGAGGCGCGCTAAAGGGCAAGCGTGTAGTTCGCGGAAGAGAAATGGAATCCGAGAGATATTACAAACTCCCGCTCTTTGAACACGCCGATGTTGCGTGACAACCTTGACTATTGAGCGCCGTGCGTTACCACGCTCTTGCTTGTGACTACGACGGGACGATTGCATCGGCAGGAATGGTCGATGATGAAACCGTTCGTTCGCTTGAAGATCTGCGCCGATCGGGGCGGCGGTTAGTTCTCGTCACCGGCCGCGAGCTGGGCGATCTTTTGAACATCTGCCCGCATCTCTACCTCTTCGACCGTGTGGTCGCCGAAAACGGCGCGTTACTTTATCGTCCCGCGACGAAGGAAGAAAAGATTCTGAGCGAATCCGTGCCGAAGGAATTTATCCAGCGCCTCATTTCCAAGGGCGCACAAGACGTTTCGGCGGGCCGCGCCATCGTGTCCACGTGGATTCCCTGCGAGAGCGCCGCGCTCGACCTTATCAAAGAGATGGGTCTCGACCTTCAGGTAGTTTTCAATAGAGAAGCGGTTATGGTTCTTCCGGCAGGCGTGAACAAGGCGACGGGCCTTGCGGCGGCGTTGCAGGAATTGGACCTCTCCTTTCATAACGTCGTCGGAATCGGAGACGCCGAAAACGACCACGCGTTTCTCGCGAAATGTGAATGTTCGGCGGCCGTCGCCAACGCTCTAGAAGCCGTCAAGCAGCGCGTGGATCGGGTGATGCCGGGCAGCTATGGAGAAGGCGTCGCGCAGCTAGTGCGGGAGATCATCGCTTCCGATCTGGCCGAATTCGGCGAGCGCCCGGGCCGTTCGATCGCAATCGGGAGGCAATCGAACGGCGCCGCATTGACCATCAAACCCTACGGCATGAACGTCCTCATTAGTGGAAGTTCTGGAGGGGGAAAGTCCACCGTTGCCACTGCATTTCTAGAAGCGCTTGCCGATCTGGAATATCAATTTGTCATTGTCGACCCAGAAGGAGACTATTCAAAATTCGATCGCGCCGTCGCGTTGGGCGACGAGAAGAGGCCGCCTTCGATTAGTGAAGTGATGGACCTGCTGGCAAAACCTGCGCGGAATGCCGTAGTCAACCTCGTCGGGCTCCCTCTGAAGGAGCGTCCGAAATTCATCGATGAGCTGTTTCCGCATCTTCACGGGCTCCGCGTCAAGACGGGACGGCCGCATTGGATTGTATTCGACGAAGCGCATCATGTCCTGCCGTCTGCTGGTGAATCGACGAGCCTGACGGTCTCCCAAAACATATATGGAATGATGCTGATTACGCTGGAGCCAGGCCGCATCACGCCCACCATCCTTTCCGCCGTGAACCTGGTCCTGGCGCTTGGCGACGAACCCGATGCAATCCTCGCCGGCTTTAGCGAGGCCGTCAAGCGGCCAAAGCCGCCGCCGACTCACGTGACCCTTCAGCAAGGCGAAGCTGTGGCCTGGTTCTGCGAAGGTCACAACCAGCCCGTATGGATACGGACCGAGCTTCCGAGAGGCGAACGCCGGCGTCACCGAAGAAAATATTTCGAAGGTGAACTGGAGCCCGAAAGGAGCTTCTATTTTCGCGGCCCGGGAGACAAACTCAACCTGCGCGCCCAGAATCTCGCCATTTTTCTGCAAATCGCCGACGGCGTCGACGATGAAACCTGGTTGTATCACCTCCGCAGCGGCCACTTTGCCCGGTGGTTCCGCGAGGTCATCAAAGATCCGGAGCTAGCCGCGGAAGTCGAGCAGATTCAGGATGAATGGGAGGCAAAAGACAGCCGAAGTTGGGTGCGCGCCGGAATCGAAAAGCGATACGTCGTGGGGACGTAGGGAACGGTGATTGCTGGCTCGACATGGGAGGTTCAAATATGCCGGAAAAACGAACTGTCCAAAAGGCAAAGAAGGCCAAGCGTGAAGGCAAAGCGCCCACAACCCAGGCCGGCGAATTCGTTCATGAGGAAATCGAGCACATCCGCGGTGGGAAACATGGAGCACGCTCAACCAAACAGGCCATAGCCATCGGGCTCTCGAAAGCGCGCCGGGCGGGGGTCAAGCTGGCGCCGCCGAGGAAAGGAAAAACTTCAGAAGCAACGCGAAAGCAAGCAGCTCGCGACCTCGCAAAGGCCAGGCGCAGCGGGACGAAGCGCGCGGCGCCCAAGCGGTCTCGTTCGCGTTTGCGCGTCCTTAAACGTGAAGGCCGCGCCGCCGCTTCACGAAGGGCGCTATCGAGGCAGGCCAGGCAAGCAGCGCGTCGACGTCGGGAAGGATGAGCCGAAAAGGTATTCGGAAAGGTAAACGTTGGTCTCGCGACGTCACGCTGACCAGCAGCGCGCTTGACCTCGAGACAGGCGTGTTCTCGAAACGGAATCCGCGCAGTATTGCGCAATCGCTCAAACGCTCGGCTGACCGCAGCCGCAGGCGCAAAAGCGAACCGTTTCGCTCCGCAATGTCGATGCTGAATTTCTACATCAATCGCGCGGGAAAGAACCTCCCCAGGAAGCGGCTCGAAACCCTCCAGGCAGCCAAAGACGAGTTACGCGCGCTCTACGGCAGGCCGCGGGCGTGCGGCTTGAATTGGAAGTCGTCAGGGCCGGGCGTGGCAACCGGCTGCCACTGAGGGCAATGAGATGCCAAACCGCAGGTGATGATCTATGGCTCAGGGGGTCGGTTTAGAAGGCATCACTCCAGAAAATGAAGAGTTCCACTGGCGAATGCAGCGCACCCGCAAAGCAGCCGCCGTGGGAACCTCGCTGATACTTGCCGGCGCTCTTGCCGGATTGTTTGGATCCGGCCCGATGAGTTCGACTCAAGCAGCCGCCTCGGACTCATCATTCCGCATCGAATATCCCCGGTTTGCACGGTTCGAGGCCCCGATGAGCCTTGTTTTCCATATCGACGAAGCCAAAGCTCAGCCAATCGATATTCGAATTCAGAAGGAATACTTAAGGAACTTCGCAGTCCAGCAGATTTCACCGCCTCCTGTGGAATCGCGGATTGAAGGAGACTACCTGGCGTTCATGTTCGAGTCTCGCGGGTCGCCGCTTATCAAGTTCGACTTGCGGACGGAACGGTTTGGGGCGATTCACGGAACTGTGAACGTCTCGGACGGCGCGCCGGTGATCGTCAAGCACTTTATCTATCCTTAAGAACATGGACGCAGTGCTCCGAGGCGGAATCATTTATCTCGCGCTGCTGCTCCTGTTCAGGCTCTATGGACGAAGGACGCTTGGGCAGATCACCACATTCGATTTTGTGCTGCTCCTCATCATCGCAGAAGCGACCCAACAAACCATGGTTGGCGAGGATCACTCTTTCACGAACGCATTTCTACTGATTCTTACGCTATTCGCCATTGACGCCGCATTCTCGTTCTGGAAGCAAAAATCCGCTAGAGCGGCTGCGTTACTTGAGGGAATGCCTTTGGTCCTGGTCCACCAAGGCCGACTGGTCGAGAAGGTCATGCACAGCGTGCAGCTTGACGAGGCCGATATTCTCGCCGCGGCCCGCGAATCAAAGGGCTTGGAACGGCTCGACCAGATCCGTTACGCAGTGCTCGAAGTGAACGGCCGCATCTCGATAGTGCCGAAAGTCCGAGATAGTTCTTGACCACACGTTTTAGTTATAACTAAACTATTCGCGTGGACCAAGCCGTACTTTCCGTCCTCGCCTCTCCCCGCAAATGCGAAATTCTGCGTCTGGTCTGGAAGCGCGAACAGTCCGCCGGGGAAATTCACGGGGCGATGCCGGACGTCACGTTCGGCGCGGTCTCGCAGCAGTTGCAGTCGTTGCTCGACGCGGGGTTGGTCGAGGCGCGCGTTGAGAGCCGGTCCCGTTATTATCGCGCGAAGCGCCAAGCCTTCGGCCTCGCCGCCAAATGGTTGGAGCGCATGTGGGACGACGCGCTCTGGGAACTCAAGATCGCCGCGGAACTCGAACAGCGCCGCCGCGGTCCGAAGCCGGCTCGAAAGGCCCGGAAATCGAGGAAACGCCGATGAATCCGCTTCCTTTTATCGTTGAACGCTCCATCATTATCGAAGCCGATCCCGCGCTTGTCTTCAGCTTCTTCACCAACCCCGAACGCTGGGCCGCCTGGTGGGGCGCCGGTTCCACTCTTGAGCCGCGCGTTGGCGGCGCGATCCGAATCGTCCACTCTAACGGCTTCGTCTCGACCGGCGAGGTCTTCGAGTTTGCGCCCCCCAGGCGCTTCGGGTTCACATTCAGCATGCAGCATCAAGGCGTCATTTCCCCGGAAGACTCGCGCGTGAGCTTCACCATCGAGCCGCACCCGAAGGGGACGTTGGCGCGCGTGCGCCACGCCGTCGCCGACAAAAGCGTCGCCGCCCTCCTGCCGCAAGGCTGGCGTTTCCATCTTTCGCTGTTCGCAAACGCCGTGTCCAACCTCGTCAACGCCGACGCGCCGAAACTCGTCGATGCCTGGTTCGGTCTCTGGACCGAGCCGGATAGCGCAGCGCGGTCCACAACGCTCCAGGCCATCGCTTCGGCCGACGTAACCTTTCGCGACGCCTATAGCAGTCTCGCCGGCGTCGAGGAAATCGTTTTGCACATCGGCGCCGCGCAAAAATTCATGCCCGGCGTCCGTCTGGAGCGCCGGAGCCCTGTCCGCCATTGCCAGGGGACGGCGCTGGCCGATTGGGTCGCGCTTGGCCCCGACGGACGACAGCGCATGAGCGGAACCAACGTGTTCGTGATGAGACGCGGCCGGATTGAGTCGGTTACGGGAGTCGCCGCGGTCGCTGAGACGATTTAGCCGCAGATTACGCAAGATCCAAGCAGCCGGGGATGACGCCAACGGCGCGCAAGGAAGGTCTCTACGGCCGCCTGGCCTGGTTGCTCCGGGGATTTCGCGGTGGGATTCTACTTCCTCATACAGTCCAGGAGCCCTGAGCCGTGCGGCCAGTTCGGACGGCATCCGTTGGCAGCCGAGGTCGGGCGGCAGTGAGGAGTTCTTTGACTAAGACGTAGCCTTTGTCGCGGAATTCCGTCGTCCACTTGCCGTCAACGGGCCGCTGCTGCGAGTTCATTCGGGCGCCTTAGCCGATTCATGACGGGCAGTTCGCTGTCGTAAACGCGCTTGATTCCGTCTCCAAGAGCTTCCTCGACCACCCGGATGTATTTAACCAAGCGTTCGAAGCCGGCCGGCTCGACGGAAGCCGCTTGATCGCTTCCCCACATTGCGCGGTCCAACGTGATGTGCCGTTCAACGTAAACAGCGCCGAGGGCGACTGCAGCAGCAGTCGTTGGAAGCCCGACCTCGTGACCCGAGTAACCGACCGGATGCGAGAACTCTCTTCGCAGCGTCTCTATCATGCGCAGGTTCAGTTCCGAGGTTGGACAAGGATACGCGCTGGTAGAGTGGGCAATCACAAGCTCGCAGCCGCTTAGCAGATCCACCGCCGTTCGAATCTCCTCCATGGTCGACATGCCCGTGGAAAGCACCAACGGCCGTCGGGTTTCACGGTGCTTGAGGAGCAGCGGATGATTGGTTAGGGCCGCAGAAGGGATTTTGTAGAAAGGAGGATCAAAGGCTGCCAGAAAGTCCACCGACGGTTCGTCCCAACACGATGCAGTCCAGGCAATTCCCTGAGATTTGCAGTAGCGATCGATCTCACGGTACTCAGTCAGGCCGAACTCGACGCGCATTCGGTAGTCGAAGTAGCTGATATACCCCCACGGGGTTTGCCGCATCTTTCCGCGCTCCGACGGAGGTACGCACAATTCGGGAGTTCGCTTTTGGAACTTCACTGCGTCGCATCCCGCCTTCAGCGCCGCATCGATCAACTTCTTCGCGACGCCAAGATCTCCATTGTGGTTGATGCCGATCTCCGCTACGACATAAACGGGATGCTCCGCGCCCAGAAGACGGGCGCCAATCCGGATCCCGTTCACTGGTTCTCCATTTGCCGGCGATTCGCCGCTGCTGAAGTACAAGCCTCTCGCGCCGGTCCGCAGCCTCCGGTGGGTCTCACGATGTCCAGACCGAACTCCGATAGGCTCGCCTCGGCCACGCGCCATTGGACTAGATCGTCGAGGTCGAACGCGTAGCGTGACGCGACCATTACCGGCCGGATGCGGTCCCCGGTCAGGGAATGCTTCCGCCGGACGACGCTTCTCCAAAACACATCGACGTGGCCCGTCTGCCAGTAGGTTTCAGGCAAGGACTGCCGCGGCGCGTTGTAGGGTTCATGCAGATTGCTGGCGATAAGCGGCTTCAAGTCGCCGCGCGATACAGTCCACATCTTGTAAGGATTCTGCGCGGGCCGGGTCACGCTTCGGACAGAGTCTGCGTTCCCGCCGGAGAGCAAAGCTTCGACGGCCTCGTCAACAAGCCCCACTGGACGCACTGGCGATGTTGGCCTCAGATGGACCACGATGTCGGGCCTGTAGCCTTCGTTCACTTCCAGCCAATCCAGAGCGTGTTGGAACACCGGGAAATCCGGCGTGGCGTCTCCGGCAAGTTTCGCTGGGCGCAAAAATGGGACTTCGGCGCCGTAGGAGATCGCGACGCCGGCGATTTCTTCGTCATCTGTACTGACGATGACGCGATCGACGAGCCGTGCGTGATGGCCGGCGGCTATGCTCCAGGCCAACAGCGGATGGCCGCCGAATCTGCGAATATTCTTCCTGGGGACGCCCTTCGACCCGCCTCGGGCGGGCGTCAGCGCCAGGACTTGAAGCGCGCCGGCTACCATGCCGTCCACCCGCCATCGACGACCAGGTTTGCGCCTGTCATGTACGAGGAATCGTCGGACAGGAGAAACACCAAGGCGCCGCCGTATTCATCCTGTCTGGCCATGCGGCCCAGCATTGTCTTCTCGCTATAGCGACGCACGAATTCGGGATCGTGTCCCGCCTCAACGCCTCCCAGGGTCAAGGCGTTGACGCGGATTCCTCGGCCCGCCCAGTAGGCAGCCAGATAGCGCGTAAACCCGAGCAAGCCGCTCTTAGCAGCCGAATACGCCACAGGTTTGTACCGCACTTGGCCGCCGTCGCGGAGGTACAGGCGTTGATCGGGGCCTGACACCCCGTAAATGGAAGCGACGTTGACCACGCTGCCGCAGGTCGACGACAAGAGGAAAGGCGCCGCAGCCTGGGTGCAGATGAAAGCTCCGGTCAAGTTAACGTCCAGGCTTCGCCGGAACTCTTCAAGGGGGCAGCGTTCGAAAGAGTCTGTGTGCAGGCCGGCGTGCTGCGGATCGAACTTCGGATCGAGGGCCGCATTGTTCACCAGGGCGTCAATTCCGCCAAAGCGATCCACAACACAACGGATCATATTCTTCACCGAACTCTGAGAGGTAATGTCCACCCCGACAGCCATTCCTTGTTCAGGGGGAAGTCCGCCCGCGACTTCCGCGGCGCGCGCCCGGTCGATGTCCGCTACGACGACGCGGGCGCCGGCCCGCGCCAGAGCTACAGAATGGTTCCGCCCAAGAAGACCGGCGCCGCCCGTCAGCACGACCACGCGGCCTTCCAGCCGCCGTTCAAACACTGATTCTGCGGCCTTCTTCGGCCGCCCTCTTGGCTGCAAGGCAGATGCGGAGCGCCTGCTCTCCGTCTTCAATTGAGCATCCCTCGCCCTGCAATTCCGTTTTGCCGGCGATGCATGAAAAGAAATGGCTCAGTTCGGAAGTGAACAATCGGTTTCGGTCGAACGCGCGCGGCGGCGCCGCCGCGTCGCTGTTGCGTTGCGAAGCGTCGAAAGCGTCGAGTCTTGCAACGCCGTCCGAGTTATCCCAGCGAATGACTCCCTTGCGGCCAACAATCGTGAGATGGTGCTCGGCGGGCCGCTGCACGTAGTCCAGCGACACTACGCCTGCCGCGCCGCTTTCAAATTCCAGTTGCACAATGGCTGCGTCCTCGACGTCCAGTTCCAATCCGCTCCGTCGCGCCGTCACAGCGCTCACTCGGACGATTTCCCCGAGCAGCCAGCGCAGGTAGTCGATCGGGTGGCTGAGGGTCAGTAAAACGCCGCCGCCCAGTTCCGCCCGCGCTGCATAGCTCGATTTGTAGTCGCGCCACGGCTGCCAGTCTGGCAAGTACTCGCCCCATCGAGCGTGGGCCGACACAATGACGCCGATAGCGTCGTTTTGGAGCCAATGCCGGACGTGTTGAAGTCCCGGATGAAACCGAAACTGATAGCCGACCTGCGCGACAAGCCGGCGGCGACGGATCTCCAGCAGGAGATCCGGAATTCCATCGAGCGCATGCGAGAGAGGCTTCTCGATAAGCAGATGACATCCGGCCCGCGCCGCTTGGAGCGCCGATTCCACGTGCAGCGACGTCGGATTCGCGATGACGGCGGCCTTTGCGCCTCGGGAAAGAGCATGCGCCAGGTCGGTCTCGACGCTAACCGCCTCGGGGAGCCGCGCCCTGGACGCGCCGGCGCCGGTCCGGAAGACCCGGAGATCGGCGACGCCAAGAGCCTTGGCGTTGAGCAAGTGGCGATGGCCCGCCGAACCGGCGCCGATAATGAGCAGCGAATCGGGCGCGCGCCGCACCGGGGAAAGGCATGGACTTGACCCCCCTTGGACAGCAGTCAATGCAGGTACTCCTCGCAAATCGAGGCGATGCGCGCGGCGGAAGCGCCTCCAGTTTGAAGCGGCTTGACTTGTTCCAGCCAGGCGGGGTCGAGATCGGAATGGATCTCCTTCCCCATAGCGGCCGCCAGGAGCGCGACGGACGAATACTTGGTGACGACCGCTTCCGCATTCGCAATCATGTGGTTTGTATTCCCCTCGGCAAAGACCAGCGCGCCCGGGGCGTGACGCGCGATCTCGCGCTTCGCCCGCACAATGTCCTCGTTCGGGTGCAGCTTGAAAATCAACCGCCGCGGCCCGGCGACGTCGAGCGCCTTCTGGATGAACCGCTTGCGATTCTCGTACTTCATGTTCTCTCTCAAGCAGGACGTCGCCGCCAACACGTAGCCGCGGTGCGGAAAGTCATTGTCAAGGTAGGAACTGGCATGATCGAAGTTGGGTATTCCGGTGACTTCAATCTTCTCGGCAGGAACTCCTTTCTTGATAAAGACATTCCTGAAGCCTTCTGACGCCACGCAGAATCGTCGATAGGCGTGCGAGAGCCCCGTCGTCGATGTGTTTGCAAGGTAGCGGGGAAAGCCGAAGCGGCGGACCAGATGGTACCGGTAGTTTTCGGGATCGACCATGCCTTCCTGCACGAGTACAATGGGCTTCCCTTCGACGTTGTGCGGCACGACCAGATCCGTTCCCATCACGACCAGGTCGTAGCCGCCGTTCCTGCCGCCGTCGTCCACTGTCAGGTTGTGCAGCCGGAAGTGGTCCAGCGTGCGCGCCCGCGCAGCGCCCCCAAGAATCGTGTACTCCAGCAAGCCGAGTCGCTTGAGCGCCGCAAGCACCGGACCGTCGGCATAGAATGGGCTGAAGCGGCAATCGTGTGCGCGCAGATGCTTCGCGATCTCGTGCATCATGGTGGTAACGTTCAGAGAGCCTCCGATGAAGAGGATCTTGCTCATAGTCTCGGGTTGTAGTGGAAGACAGAAAACAGAAGTTTAGTATTCTATTAAGACTTAGTGAATCTTCTAACAGAAGACTACGCACCTAGTGGGATCTGCGTAATCTGCGGCTAAAGTTCTTGTTGCTGTGATTCAGTGTGCACGGCGACGTACGTGTAGTCCACCTTCAGCGTCGACCGGCCGGCGAGGAAGATGTCGCTGGTGGACTCCATGCCGGTGCACAACCAGATGCCGTCGACGCGACCATAGCGTCTCTCGATCTCGGTCCGGCGCGTCCAAAACGATGGACTCTTGGCGGGCGATCCCAGCATTCTGACGATCGCCCCGTCTTCGGCGTCGATCCAGATCTGTCCATTGATCGAATACTTGTCCTTCCGCTTCGGCGTGATCCGAAGACGGTGACACGGCCGTCCATCGCAGTCTTCCTGTGCAACGAACTTAAAGGTGTAGTTGGCCGGCGTAATCTTGGCCGCTTGTCTAGCGTCCTTAACGTGAGCTTTCCGTTCCTCCTCGAGGATCTTGTCGAAAACGCGCTTGCGAATCATTTCCGAGCCGGCGCTTCGGACTACCTCCGACTCGAAGCGATCGGGCCTTTGAAAGCGGGTTTCCACTTCGAGCGTCGACTCCTTGTTGAATCTCTTGTTGGCTGCGTAAAACGTCCGGTGCATCCGGTAGCCGATCAGCCGGCGCTCCTGACGCGCATCGTGGACGGACATCCGCTTTAGGATCTCATCAAGGTCCGAAGGAGTTTCGGCTCGTTCCAACTGAAGAGTGTGTGCAGGAACGGCGAGTAATAGCGAGAAAAGCGCGAGCATCAAATTACGCATCGGGATGATTATAGCCTCCTGCCTCATTCAGAAAGCGGGCTCCAGCTCACGAACCTGCGGAGGCGCGGCGCGGCGGCCATCGATCGAATGCGCGACGAGATCCAGCAGCAGCGCACGATTGAAACGTTCGTCGAGAATGTAGTGAATCAGTGAACCGGCGAGCGCAACGGCTGTGAGCGGAAGGGCGAGAGTCGCGCCAACGACCATCATATAACGCCGCCATTCGAATGGATGCTCGATGAGTTTTTCAAGTCCATCGGCGTAGAACCTTGCGGCCAGCCTCAGGATGTCCGCCGCCAGCGTGAAGCGGCAGCCATCCCGACCGCCTGCATGCACGCGGCCGCGTCTCAGCTCGATGAGAAACTCGTCGCGATTTCTGGCGTTCTCGCAGGTGATGTAAGTTTTGCCGATGCCCCGATAGGTGTGGGAATCGCTTCCCGCCGCCGTCACTTTGCCATGCGCGTGCGCGAGCGCCGCGGCCGTTCGATTTTGAGAGCGGAGCCGCGTGCCATTTCTGATTTCAACCGCGTCGATCCATGGCAGGAGAGCGAAAATATGGGAGGCGCTCAACCGCCCGGCGGAGGTAGAAGCCACATGGTTGAGGATGCTGAAGATTCGGCGCTCCTGGAGATACTGCGCCAATTCGAGGGCGTTGCTGCGCAGGCGCTGAATGTCTGGATGCTGCGTTTCGTTGATTCCTAGTACTCCGATGTGGCAGTTCACGCCGTCCTCTGGAAACACGGCCGTCACTTCGCAGCCGACGATGACATCGCTCCGGTCTGCAATCGTTAAGACGCCGGCAATACTGTTGTGATCGGTTATCGTAACCAAATCCATCCCGCGCCGTTTCGCGACCCGATAGACTTCCTCCGGTGTGCTGTAGGACTCCATTAATAATCGATCTATCGGCTTGATGGTTGTGTTGCCGGAATAGTAGGTGTGGACGTGGGCGTCAAGTTTCAAGTCGGCTCCTTATGTAGGAACGCATTAAGGTCTTTCACTCAAGCCGAAGTTAGCGGTCCGGTGTTACAGCGTGATAAAGGCTTGAAGAAGGTTCCGTGATGCGCCGCAATTCATGGCGGGAACCCGCGGCTATCTCATCTAGGGGTTGTAGAGCACAGCAGGATTGCTACAATCCATCAAATCAGCACTTCATAAGGAGTCAAAGATGGGCGCCAACAGTAAGAGAATTGGACTAGCGGCCGCCGTTGCGGCTTTCGCTGTTGCAGCATGTTTGGCGATCGCACAAGACTCGCCGGTCGGATACACGGACACGCCCATGTTGCCGAATCTACCCTACCGCGTTCACGATCCGCAGCGGCCGCATCCGCCCATCGTCACGCCGGCCGCGCAGCCGGGAGGCCCGCCTTCGGACGCGATCGCGTTGTTCGATGGCAAAGATCTTTTGCAGTGGACCCCCACGCGGCAGCTATGGAAGGTGGAAAACGGATACATGGAGGCGACCCCTAATTCCGGCGACATCCGTACGAAAGAAAAATTTGGCGACATTCAGTTGCACCTGGAGTGGTCGGCGCCTGAACCCGCGCGCGGAAATAGTCAGAATCGAGGCAACAGCGGCGTTTTCCTGCAGGGCCGCTATGAAGTGCAGATCCTTGACTCCTACCAGAACCTCACATACGCGGATGGACAGGCCGGCGCGATCTACGGTCAATGGCCGCCGCTGGCGAACGCGGTCCGCAAGCCAGGGGAGTGGCAGTCGTTCGACATCATTTTTGAGGCGCCGCGCTTTGAAGGCTCAAAGCTCGTGAAGCCCGCATACCTGACTGTGTTTCTGAACGGCGTCCTGCTGCACCATCGCCAAGAGGTGATGGGCCCAACGGTTCACCGGCAGATCCCGAAATATGAACCGCACGCCGCCGAAGACTCGATCGTGCTGCAGGATCATCAGCATCCCGTCCGCTATCGAAACATCTGGGTTCGCCGTCTCCGGCTATGAACCTTTCACTTCCTGGCGACCGCAATCAGCCGCCGCGCGGCAACGCCGTACGGGTCGCCGTCAAGGCTGCCGTAAAGCTTCACTTCGACAAACCCAACGTGCTCCAAACTCTCCCGGAGTTCCTGGCCGGAGTACAAGTTGAGTGAGAACGAGTATTGTCGCGCTGCGCCGTTGCGGATGATTGTCCAGGTCGTTCGAATGCGGCGCCAATCGTCGACGATTTCCCTTTGCTCCACAATCATGGCGCCATCGGGCAGGGAATCCGCGGATGCAGGTTGAAAAGTCCTCGCCAGCACCTCTTTGCCCATCATGTCCATGAAAAACACGCCGCCGCGACGCAGCGACTTGAAGACGTTCTCGAGCACGGCGACGTCCTGCCGCCGGTCAGAGAAGTAGCCGAATGATGTAAAGACGTTCAGGGCAAGATCGTAGCGGTTCGGCCGGACAAAGTTGCGCATGTCCGCCTGAATCCATTCCACGGAAACGCGCTCCGACTTTGCGCGTTTGCGGGCCTTTTCGAGGAGGTATGTCGTACGGTCGACGCCGCAAACCGAAAAGCCCTGCTTCGCCAATGCGATCGAGCAGCGGCCAGGGCCGCAACACAGGTCCAGAACCGATTTTCCGCGCGGCGAAGTCAGCGCCAGGATCCTGTCAACCTGGTGCGGCGTTTCAAGGAAGCGCTTCTCGCTGAACATGAAGGGATATGTGGCGCGCCAGAATGCGTCGTCCTCAAACCATTCCGGACTTCGTTTGCCCCGTTTCACAGGCGCATTCTAGAACACGCCGGGCGGGTTCGGTATGATGTCGCTCGCAAAGGAGGACCAGTATGAGTGCGGTCGAAGCAGCGAAGAAATATTTCGATGCATGGAACCGTCGTTCGCCTGATGCAATCGTTGCTGCGATTGAAGCCGGAGGAACTTATGAAGATCCGATGACGGGCGGTCCGCTTTCGGGCTCAGCCATTGCGCGATACGCGGCAGGACTGTTTGAGGCGTTTCCGGATGTATCGTTCGAGGTGATCAGCGCGGCTGAAACCGGACCGAATACCGTTGCTGCGGAGTGGCTGATGCGGGGTACGAATACGGGAAGCAGGCAGGGGGCGCCTCCAACCGGCAAGAGCGTTGCGCTGCCCGGCGCCGACTTCATTACAATTCGCGGAGACAAGCTCGCCTCGGTCAAAGGTTACTTCGACGCCGCCGAAATTCCACGTCAGCTCGGAATGCAGGTCGTTGTCCAACCCACTTCTCTCGGTCCCATACAGTTTGGGACCAGTGTGTATCTGGCTCTCGGCAGGCGCACGCGGCCCGGCGCGTTCAGCATTACTTCATTGCGTGTTCGATCTGAAGACGAAGCGAACAAGGTTCGAGACTACTCGAGGCGCATTTATCAGCAGCTTTCCGGAACGAAAGGCTTCATTAGCGCGGTAACGGGTCGCGCAGGCTCTCACATGTTCACCGTTGCGGCTTGGGAGACTCCGGATGATCCGGCTCAGGTGCGCGGCGGCGCGCACCAGGAAGCCATGGACGCTTTTTGGGGGCCCGGCTTCACGCATGGCGGGGTCACGAGCATTTGGACGCCCCATCGCATCAACGCCTTGTGGGTGCGATGTACGGTGTGCGATCGGATGTCCGTCACGCACGGCGAGGGATCGACGTGCAGCGCCGGCCATGCATTGCCGGATCCGCCGCCTTACTGGTAGTTTCCCGGCCTCGCTCGCTGCTTGATTGCAAGCCGCGTTTGATCTACGCTCCAGGGCGCATGAACACGCCCTGTACGGCTGAGGATTTGGTCCGCATCTACGGGAAGCTGCGCTTGATCCGGCGCGCCGAAGAAGAGATTGCAAACGTCTATCCGACCGACAAGATTAAGAGTCCCGTGCATCTGTCGATCGGACAGGAGGCTGTATCGGTGGGAGTTTGCGACGTTCTCCGACCGGATGACGTGATCGCCCCGACCTACCGGTGCCACGCAGCGTACCTCGCCAAGGGCGGCGACCTTAACGCGATGCTTGCCGAGCTGTACGGCAAGGATGCCGGATGCGCGCGCGGGAAGGGCGGGTCGATGCACCTGGTCGATCCACGGAACTACATTTTGGGAGCTTCGGCCGTCGTCGGCACAACGATTCCCATTGCAGCCGGTTATGCGCTGGCTCTGAAGCGGGAAGGCCGGGGGCGAGCAGTGGTTGCGTTCTTCGGCGACGGTGGAACTGAAGAAGGCGTGTTTTACGAAACCCTGAATTTCGCGGCGCTGCACCGCCTGCCGGCGCTGTTCGTGTGTGAGAACAATTTTTACGCGATCCACACGCCCATCGAGAAGCGCTGGGCGACGCGCCAGCTCTGTGAGCGAGTTCGGAGTTTTGGAATCCCCGCCCGGCTCATCGAGAACTCCGATGTGTTTGAGATCCGGCAGCACGCGGCGGAGTCGATTGCGGCGATTCGATCCGGAAATGGTCCGGTGTTTCTCGAGATCCACACGTATCGATGGCGGGAGCACGTCGGCCCCGGCGAGGATTACGACGCCGGATACCGCAGCCGCGATGAATTGCGCCGTTGGCAGGACCACGATCCGGTTGCTGTCGTGGGCGCACTGCTGGACCCAAGCGTCCGGGAGAAAATCGATTCCGATATTGAAGCTTCCATCGCCGCCGCGTTCCGCTTTGCGGAGGACGCGGCGTGGCCGGCAAGCGGCGAGCTCTTCGCACATGTCTATGCCGATTAACCATGCTCAACGACAGGCCGCATAACGGCGGACGCCTGCTTCGTTACGTCGACGCGCTGCGGGAGGCGGTCGCCCAGGAAATGGAGCGCGACCCACGCGTCTTCGTGTTCGGTCTGGACGTCGACGACCACAAAGCCATCCAAGGTTCGACCTTGGGCCTGCAGGCGCAATTCGGACGCGACCGCGTATTCAACACCCCGTTATCCGAAGACGCGATGACCGGAGTCGGCATCGGTGCGGCGATGGCGGGACTGCGGCCGATTCACGTTCACATCCGGATGGACTTTTTGATGCTCTGCATGAATCAGCTCGTGAACATGGCGGCCAAAGCTCACTATATGTACGGCGGCGCGTTCCGCATACCGCTCGTCGTCCGCAGCATGATCGGCAAGTCCTGGGGCCAGGGCGCACAGCACAGCCAGGGGCTGCATGCGATGTTCATGCACGTTCCCGGCCTCAAGGTGGTCGCGCCGTCGAATGCATACGACGCCAAGGGGTGCATGATTGCAGCAATCCGCGACGACAATCCCGTGATCTTCGTTGAACACCGCTTGCTCTACCCGATGGAAGCGTACGTACCGGAAGCGCCGTACGCCGTGGAATTCGGCCGCGCGCGAGTCTGTACGCGGGGAAACGACATCACCATCGTTGGAATTTCGAACATGCTCATCGAGTGCCTGCGTGCGCAGGAACTGCTGTCGGAAGAGGGAGTCCATGCCGAGGTGATCGATCCCATCAGCCTTACGCCGCTCGACGCCGCGACGATTGCGGAATCCGCCATCCGGACCGGCCGGCTGCTGGTCGTCGATACGGCGTGGACCGCCTGCGGCGCGAGCGCTGAGATCCTGGCGCGCGTGGCGGAAGCTGCGGGCGGAGACCGGCCGATTGCCATGGCGCGAATGGGCTTTGCTCCGACGACCTGTCCTCCTAGTCCAGTCTTAGAAGCCGAGTTCTATCCCAATCCGGCCACGATCGCAGCAAAGGCGTATTCCATGGCGAGGCAAGATGCTCCCGCCTGGACGCCGAAGCCGGAGCGCGCCGCCCTCAGCCGCGACCGGCCGGACGTCCGGTTCCGGGGGCCGTTCTAAGGAATGTTCTACGAATTGACAGCTTCGACATGGGGCGCACAAGAGATCGATGCTATCCAACGCGTCATCCGCTCCGGCCAGTTCACCATGGGGCCGGAGGTCGCGGCATTTGAGCGGGAATTCGCCGACTATTTCGGCATGCGGTTCGGCGTCATGGTCAATTCCGGTTCGTCGGCGAATCTGATCAGCACCGCCGCGCTTTTCTATAAGCGCGAGGCGCCGTTGCAAAGGGGAGATGAAGCGATCGTACCGGCCATCGCCTGGAGTACGACGTATCATCCACTACAACAGTATGGTCTGAAGCTGCGCTTCGTGGACGTCGAGCTGGAAACGCTGAACATGGACGTTCGCACGCTCGAGCGCGCATTGACGCCTCGGACGCGGCTCATCGTCGCGGTCAGCATCTTGGGCAATCCTGCTGCGCTGGACGTGATTCGAAGCTTCGCCGATCGTCACGGCCTCTACCTTCTGGAGGACAACTGCGAATCGGCCGACGCCGAATTGAACGGGCGCAAGACCGGTACGTTCGGACATCTGAACACGTTCAGCTTCTTCTACTCGCATCATGTTTCCACTATGGAAGGCGGCATGGCGCTGACCAATGACGAGGAGTTGATGCACCTTCTGCGTTCCCTCCGCGCTCACGGATGGACGCGCGACGTGCCGGCCGGCTCGCCGCTTTATGAGCCGGGCGCCGATAGTCATTTCGAGGCGTACCGGTTTATTCTCCCGGGCTATAACGTCCGGCCGCTCGAAATCAGCGCGGCGGCGGGGCGCGAGCAACTAAAGAAGCTTCCGTCCATGACGCGCCAGCGGCGCGAAAATCTCGCTTTCTTTCAAAAGATGTTTTCCGGCGACGATCGTTTCATCATTCAACGCGAAAACGGCAAATCCTCCAGCTTCGCCTTCACCCTGATTCTCAACCCGCGATGGAAGGCCGACCGCAAACGGGTCTTCACAGCGCTTCGCGAAGGAGACATTGGTTTCCGTATGATCACGGGCGGTTGCTTCCCGAGCCACGACGTCATCCGCTACTTCGATTACCAGATCGCTGGCGGGGTCGAGAACGCGGAGGTCGCTCACAATCAAGGATTCTTTGTCGGCAATTATCCCGCCGACCTGAAGCCGCAGATCACACGGCTGCGCGAAGTGTTGGATAAGGCCGTATGAGCGCTTCCTACTCGATTCTGGTGACTGGAGGCGCCGGCTACATCGGCGCTGTATTGACGGAGGAGTTGTTGGCCGCGGGCCATCGCGTCACTGTACTGGACAACTTCATGTTCGGGCAGGCGCCGCTGAACCACTTGTGCGCGAATCCGAAGTTCGACGTGCTGCGAGGCGATGCCAGAGACGAAGCGGCGTTGAAGCCTCTGCTGAAGGACGCCGACTGCATTATTCCCCTGGCGGCGCTGGTGGGCGCCCCAATCTGTGACCGCCGTCCCGCGGACGCCGAAACGACCAATCTGGGCGCGGTCCTCACGCTGATCCGGCTTGCCAGCCGCGACCAGCGGATCCTTATGCCGGTTACAAACAGTGGGTACGGCGTCGGCGAGAAAGACAAGTTTTGCACCGAAGAAACTCCGTTGCGCCCCGTCAGCCTGTATGGGCGAACGAAAGTGGAAGCCGAACGCGCGGTTCTCGACCGCGGCAACGCTGTCACCTTCCGGCTTGCAACTCTGTTTGGAATGTCGCCGCGCATGCGGATTGATCTTCTCGTCAATGATTTCGTCTACCGCGCCGTCAACGATCGCGCCGTCGTGTTGTTCGAGGCGCATTTCAAGCGCAACTATCTCCATGTGCGCGACGCCGCCCGCGTGTTTCTCCACGGCATCCACAATTTTGAGCGCATGAAGGATCAGCCCTACAACGTGGGGCTCTCCGACGCCAATCTCTCCAAAGCTGAGTTGTGCGCAAGAATCCAGAAACACATTCCTCACTTCGTGTTCATGGAAGCGCCAATAGGAGAGGACCCGGACAAGCGCGACTACATCGTTTCCAACGAGAAAGTCGAAAAGACCGGGTTTCGGCCGGGTTGTTCGCTGGACGATGGAATCCGCGAACTGATCAAAGGCTACCGGATGCCCCGGAACGGGGCCTACAGCAACGTGTGAGCGCCATGGAGAAGCTGTACACGCTGCGCGGCAAGCGCGTCTGGGTCGCCGGCCATGGCGGAATGGTAGGGCGCGCGTTGGTCCGCCGTCTGCAGTCTTCGGGCGCCGACTTGATTACGGTCGGACGAGAGACCGTGGACCTCCGACGTCAGGCTGAAGTCGAGCGCTGGCTGGCCTCATCGCAGCCAGACGCAGTGTTCCTTCTGGCTGCTACAGTTGGAGGCATCGAAGCGAATCGCACGCGGCCTGCAGAGTTTCTTTACGACAACCTTGCAATCGCCGCCAACGTCATCCACGCGGCCGCCGGAAGCGTGAGCAAGCTCATGTTTCTTGGATCGAGCTGCTTCTATCCACGGGAAGCGCCGCAGCCTGCGCGGGAGGACGCCTTGCTTTCGGGACCGCTGGAAGAGACGAATGAGTGGTACGCCGTCGCCAAGATCGCCGGCGTCAAGCTATGCCAGGCGTATCGGCGGCAGTATGGAACGGACTTCATCGCCGTCGTACCTACCAACCTCTACGGCCCCGGCGACAACTTCGATCCACAGCGCAGCCATGTGGTCCCTGCGCTCATCCGCAAAACGCATGAGGCCAAGGCCGCGGGACGGCGCACGGTCGAGATTTGGGGAACCGGAGCAGCGCGCCGCGAGTTCATGCACGTGGAGGACGCGGCGGATGCGCTGGCGTTCTTGATGGAGCATTACTCTTCCGAAGAGATCATCAATGTCGCCGGCGGCGAAGAGATCACAGTCCGCGATCTGGCTGCTCTTGTAGCAGACGACGTGGGGTACCGCGGCGAATTTCGATTCGACGCCGCCCGTCCTGACGGGATGCCGCGAAAGGCCCTCGATCCCTCGAGGCTTCAAGCCTGCGGATGGCGCCCGCGGAAATCGTTGCGAGACGGCATTGCCGAAACCTACCGTTGGTTTCTGAGTGAATCCGCAAAACACGGTGGAAAGCGACTGGAGGCATGAGCCGCTCGGAAGATATCCGGGTATTCCTGAAAGAACGCCGGACGGTGTTTCAGAATTCGAAGTTTCGTGTTTTCAGCGACCATGTTATCGACTCCGCGGGCCGTGAGGTGACGGATTATCTGGTTGCGGCGCCCCGCGTCTCAACGGGGGACATGATCACCGGCGTAACCGTCCTGCCCATCACGGACGCGGGAATCGTGCTGCTGCGCACCTACCGTCACGCGCTCGGGCGAACGATCTTGGAGGCGGTTCGCGGATTCGTGGACGCCGGCGAGACTCCGGAGCAGGCGGCATTGCGGGAACTGTCGGAAGAAACCGGACTTCTCACAACGCCCGACCGCTTGATCCCGTTAGGGACCTGCGCTCCCGAAGCCAGCACGCTTGCCGCCCGCGTCGCGTTGTTTGCTGCGGAAGGCTGCCGGCCGGGGCCGCGCACGGATGCCGGCGAGGTTGGTCTCGGTCCGTGCGCCGTGTTTTCACGGCTGGCGGTCGAACAGATGGTTCGGGATATGACGATCGAGGACGTAACAACAGCCCTTTGCCTTCACCGGCGCTACTCGTGAGCCTGGGATGACGGACGCTGAAAAAACGCCCCGCGCGATTGACCTCTGGATCCTGGACCTGGCATTGACTGCCGTAAGTTTTCTTCTCGCGTATCGAGCCCGCGTCCTCTTCAGCGTTCCAGGACGGCAGATCTTGCCGTTCGAAGCCTATGCGCCGTCCTTGGCCGTGATTGCGCCGACGTGGGCGATCGTGCTCCCTCTGTTCGGCGTGTATTCCAAACAACCAAGCCTGCGCCGGCTTGGCGCAGCGGTCGCAGCAGCGTGGCTGGCGGCGATTGCTGCAGAGTTCGTGCTCATGAAGACCGAGGTCTTCATCTACTGGACCTCTTCGAGAGTCATGCAGTTGTTCACCCTGGTCATCAACTTCTGTCTTCTCGCGTCCTACCGTCTTCTGTTGCTTCGCAAGGAGTCCGGCCGTTGGCTATAGCTTGGTTCCGTGAGGTGGGCGGGCGACTGCGGCTTCTCGGGACCGCCGGCCAAGGGGCGTTGGCGGCCGCTGCATTGTTGCTTCTGGCATGGTTTCTCTACGGACCGGCGCTGAACCGGGTTTTCGTCGCGGATCAGATCTCGTACTTCGCCGAACTGGAATCGCCGGAGTCGTTTGCCGCGGCTCTCCAGCACTACGACTATGCTGCTTCCCGCCGGTATTGGAAGGGCGACGACGCGTTGTTTCGACCAATGTTGTTCGTGTGGCTTGCTATCGGCAGTTACTTGTTCTCCTACCACCATGTTTGGTGGAACGCCGCCACCGTGAGCCTGCACGTCCTGACATCCTGGCTGCTCTTCCGATTCCTCATGACGGTTCGCCCATCGCCGTTTGCTTTTCCGGCTGCCGTGTTGTTCCTGGTGATGAAGCCGTCTTTGGAACTGGTCGTATGGAATCACCTTGGCGGATATCTCCTGGCGTGCACATTTCTACTATGTGCGCTGCGCGCCTTCGTGCGTCTGGCCCGGTCTCCAGAAGACTCCTCATCGATCCGCATCCTTACCGTGTACGCTGTGTCATTCACCGCGGCGGTCCTCAGTCATGAGGCAATGGTTGCGGCCTGTCTTATTGCCGGGGTCGTGATAGCCGGATTGGATTGGCGGCGGCGAAAGCGGCTGCAAATGAGAACGATGCTAGCGGTTGGCGCGCCTTTGGTCGTGTTCGCGGCGCTTTACGCATTCCACATCAGCAACGTCGACCGGATCCTCTATGTGGATCGCCCGGACGGGTCAGGGATGCTGGCCCCCGGCAACATCGGCGGGGTCCTGCCGAGGAGCTTGGGAGCGTTGGCCTATTGGTTCATCGAGACGGCGTTCCCGTCCGGCCTGACGTTCACGACCGAACCATTCCTTCGTTTCAGCAAAAGCTTTGCTTTCTGGTGGCGCCGCGAAATCCATGTTTGGAATGCGTTGCTGGTCCTGACGTCGGTGAGGATTTTCGTCGGGACGCTTTCATGGAAGCACTTCACACGGATGCTTCCTCTTGCCGCGCTCCTCTGCGGCGCCGCTTTTGCTTACGCGGCCATCATCTCGCTCGGCCGCTCGAAAGGTGAAATTCTCGGTACGGCGTACTATCTGTACTTCTTCTGCCTGTCATTGGCGGCGCTCGGTTATGCGCTGGTCGATTTCGACCGTATCCGGGGATGGATGGCGCCCGCAGCCTGGACCGCGATGGGCGGCTTCATCCTATTACATGCCGCGGGCGCCGGTGCGACCGCGAGGGAGATCGGACGCGTGAACGAAAATGCGTCCAACTACATCAACCGCGTCATCCGATTCGTTGACGAACACAAGGCCGAACCGGGCTTCAGCTTCAGCATACAGGACGCGCCGGAAGACCTGGATCCTCGCTTCCCCCTGCGTGAAGGCTATCCCGACGATCCTGCAGCCGTCACCCAATGGCGTCGCGTGACTGAAATTCTCTTCGCGCCTTATTATGATCCGCTGCATCCGAAGTACGTATTGCCAGGCAGGCTCCTGACGAAGGCGAGTGGAAATGAGTGAGATTCTCGTATCGGTAGTGATGTCGTTCCGGAACGAAGAACCCGTTCTCGGTGAGCTGTACTCCAGGTTGACCGGCGCCCTTCGGACTGTCACCGACAAGTACGAGCTAATCTTCGTAAACGATGCGTCTACGGATAATTCACTGTCTCTCCTTAAAGAGATGTCCCGCAGGGATCCGCGAGTCAAGGTGATCAATATGTCGCGGACGTTCGGCGTCTCGCAGTGCGCTTTAGCCGGGCTAGCTTATTCCTCCGGTGAGGCCGTAGTCACGATTGACGCGGATTTGCAGGACCCGCCGGAACTGATCCCCGAACTGATCGACAAATGGCGCGAGGGCGCCGACGTCGTATACACGGTTCGCCGATCCCGAGCCGGCGAATCTTCAATCAAGCTGAGGGTCACTCGGTGGGCCTATCGCGTCCTCCGTTTTGCATCGGACGTCGACATGCCGATTGAGTCCGGCGACTTCAGGTTGATGTCGCGGCGAGTCGTCAATGCGCTTGTCAGGTTGAATGAGAAAGATCCCTTCCTGCGTGGGCTGGTGCGCTGGGTCGGCTTCAAACAAACGCCCGTCTACTATGAGCGCGCAGCTCGATTCGCCGGCGAATCGCATTTCGCTTTCTACGGGAGAAAGGCGGTTTGGAACTTTGTTTCGGGGCTGGCTTCATTCTCGTTGCTGCCCCTTCATGCGGCGTTGCTGCTCGGCTTCGCAGTTTCGATAGGAGCGTTTCTGTATCTTGTTGGCGTCTTCATAATGAAGTATCTCGGCTGGAACCTTCCAGGTTGGTCCGCGATCATGGCGACGATGTTGTTTTTGGGCGGGACGCAGTTGATCACGATCGGCGTACTTGGAATATACGTCGGCAAGATTTACGAAGAAGCGAAGGCCAGGCCCAACTACATCGTCGAAAGCTTGGTAGGGTTGCGGACGCCTCTCACGGTGGAAGCCGATACAGGGCATACTCCGAATCCCGGCGGACCTCCGGTAGTTTCAGAGTCCAGTTCGGATTCGTGAGTACAGCCGTGAAGCCAAACGCGTCCGCCAGATTCTTCCATTCTTCTGGGCTGCGGGCTTCCCAGAGGGGCCTCGTCACCGGCGTCAGATCTTCGTTGAACGCCGGAGACCTGAGAATCTCCTGAGGCCGCAGTAAATCCACTCCATATACCGCCTTCAACGCCTCATTCATAGCCGGCGCCGACTCCGGGGCGTACATGATTTGGTCGAGGCCCCCGGTTTCGACGAGGACAGGCCTTCGAGTTCTGAGCTGAGTCAAGGCGCAGCATTCCGTTCCAACCAGAATAAGTCCCGGGGTCGTGGACGCCGAAGCCAGCACCGGGCTGCTCGTGTAGTCCACCATCGCGCTCGTCCCTGCGGAAGACCGCACACGGTCGATGACTCGCTGGCCAATGAACGCGGCAAGAACGACTCCGGCCAGGACGCCAATCCAACGTGACGCGCTCTCTCCGCGCCGTGGGCCGATTCGACTGCCGACAGCCGGAAACCGGCCCAGGACTCCAAACAACGCTGCGGCGGCCGTTAGATTCGCGAGCAGAAACACCCGCGTCGGCATCAGCATCAAGATGCGCGGCGGAACCGACGACGCCGGAAGGCGCGAAATCGCGGCGGCCAGCAATGCCACTGCCGAAGCGACCACAATGATCCTAAGGAGGAATGGCGTTGCGCGGTCTCGAGCTGCGTTCCAGAGCGGGATCAAATACAGCGCAATCACGGCGGCTGCCATCGTCAATCGGACCCCGGGCCACCCAAAGTCGATCTTGCGGCGATGATAGTCGAAGAAACTCACCCACTCGGAGACAAACCGCGCCTGCGTTTGAGGGTCTACTTCCGGGACGACGTTCCGCATCAACGCAAATTGAGTCAGAAAGCTCGCCGCCGCAATCGCCAGTCCGACGCATGCGGACTTGCTCACGCCGCGGATCATCTTCGATGCGCGACGGCCGCTCCAGGCGAACACTAGCAACAAGGTAAGCCAACACCAGGCGCCCATCGATGGATGCACCGCAGGGGCCAGCCCGAGAAAAATTCCTCCGGCGGTATAACGCTCAAGGGCCAACAACGAGATTGTCAACAGAGTCCACGCCAGTCCCACGACTCCGTAGGTGTGTGGAGTCCCCATGAAGTCCATCGGGTAGGTGACGGCGAGCGCCTCTCGCGCTTGCGTGAAGTCCAACAGAAATGGGGCGGCGATCGCCCACCACGCATTCCTTGAAGTTGCGAAGGCGCACAGCCCCACTGCACAGTAAGACAGCGCCGCTATTGCGCCGCTGACGAGAATGGAAAGCGTTCTCTCGGAAAAGCCCACGGTCAACGCCAACGCCGACAGCTGGTTGACGATCGTCCACAGTTTCAGATGGTAGATGTAGAAAGCATTGCCCGCGGGGTACGTCACGAGTCCTGCCAACGCCTGCCCGCTCTCGACGCTCACTTGCCAGCTTGGCTTAACCAGCGCGCCGAGCAGAAATCCTGCACCCCCCGTCGTCACAAGAAGAAAGGACATGGAGGTTTGAAGCCTGCGCAGCCGTGACATCGGTTTCAACCCGCGCTTCACGTCCTTCAGAATCGGGTCAGCCTTTCTATTGTTCCCGCTTTGCCGCCGCGCTGAAGGTCTTCGATTGATCGAGGGCGGCGTCGTCCGGCTCGTAGACGACAATTTTGCTCCCGGAGCTTCCGATCATGAACGACACCTCGATCAGAGACCGGAGCCGCTCGCGAATGCGATTGTGGCGCTCCGGCGGCGCGACGATAACCATGAAGCCGCCGCCGCCGGCGCCGAGCAGTTTGCCTCCGGACGCGCCTGCTTCCAAGGCGGCGGAATAAATGCCGTCGATGGCGGGATTCGACACAGAGTCCGCCAGTTCTTTCTTCAGCATCCACGCCTCATGGAGCAGTCTTCCGATCTCGGTCATGCGTCCATTGGGATTTTGGAGAATGGAAAACGCCTCGGGAACCATCTGATGCAGGACTTTCAACTGCGATTCGCAGTTGTCCATGTTGTCGAGCTGTTTTTTCGCAACGGTTGCGGCTGTTCGAGAGAAGCCGGTGAAGAACAACATCAGGTGTTCTTCCACTTCATGACGGCGGTCTTCACTCATGACGATAGGCGTGACGTGAAATGTTCCGTCGGCATGGAAGTTGATGAGATTCGTTCCGCCGTAGGCGGCCCATATCTTATCCTGCGAGCCGACGCTTTCTTTGATGACTTCCTGCTCGATCCGCATGCCTTCCATTGCGAGCCACTCCGGCGACGACATCAAGCCCTGATACGCCCGGACGCTGTTCAGCAGGCCGACAGTGAAGGACGAACTGGACCCCATGCCCGAGCGCGCGGGCAAGTCGCCGTGGTGCTGCACTTCCACGCCGGTCCGGATCCCTTGCTCCGACAGCACCGCGCGGACCGCGGGATGCTGGATCTCTTCGATCGTCTGCGGCAGCTCGATCCTCGAATACACGATCCTGTGACGGTGTTCGAAAAATGGCGGAAGCGTGCGGATGCTGATGTAGCAAAACTTGTTGATCGTCGTCCCCAGCACGGCGCCGCCATGCCGGCGATACCATCCGGGATAGTCCGTGCCGCCGCCGAAAAGGGAAATCCGAAAAGGGGTCCGGCTAATGATCAAGTCAGTCAGGTCTCCATCGCCGCCGCCGTTGCCGTCTCCAGCAGTTTCCGGCGAAGACGTATCTGGGTCATCGATTCGATGTGTCGCCGCGTCTCGGCGCCGAACTTCCGATCGACTGCTTCAAGATAGGAAGGGCTGGAAAAATATTCGTGAAACGCTTCGTCGCGGAAGCGTAGAACGTCGGCTGCCGACACTTTTTCGGTTGGCAGAGGCGTGCAGTCGTAACTGTGTTGCGAGAATCCTGTCCATGCGGCTGGGAGAGCCCAGCGTTTTTCCAGGGCGCGCTCGTAGAGCCGCGATCCTGGATACGCCATCGCCGAATAAAAATTCGCGAATTCGCAATTGAGCTCTTTAGCAAGGTCGAGAGTCTGCCGCATGCTGGCCAGATCGTCATCAGGCAGCCCGAATATGAAGTTCCCAATCACATGGATGTCGGCGGCCTGGATTTCCCTGACAATCCGGACGATGTCTTGCTCGTCGAGCGATTTTTCCGCCCCGTCCCGCACGTGCGCGCTTCCGGATTCGATGCCAAGCGCAAGCCAACGGATGCCCGCCGCCCGCAGCAGGCGGAGGCGCTCCGGTTTCACCGTGTCCACGCGGGCGTAAGCCCAAATATTGAGCTCGCCGGCATAGGGCGATTGCGCAAGCCGTTCGCAGATTCCCGTGACGTGCCGGTCGTTCAAGACAAACATCTCATCGATGATCTTGATCGTTTTGACGCCGTAGCGCCTGTAGAGAAGATCTACCTCGGCCGCTACAGCATCCGGACTCCGCATGCGATACCGGTTCGCGCCAAACGGCGCGTTGATGCAACAGAAAATACATTGGTAAGGACATCCGAGAGACGTATAGATGGACGCGTACGGCTGCCGGGCGCCGAGATCTCCGAAGCATTGCCAGTTATGAGAGCGGTACTTATCCATCGGCAGCAGATGCCAGACATTGCCGTGGAGATCCGCGTCAAGTTTCTGGATCAGAGGCGCCGGCGGATTGCTCTGAAACGAGCCGCGCCGCGTCCAGACGAGTCCTGGAATCTCATCGAGCGAGTCGTCTCGGCCGCGCGACAATGCCTGAAGAAGCCCGTGAACTGTCGCCGGGCCTTCGCCGTTGCAAACGAAATCGACCGCTTCCTCCTTTAGCGTTCGCTCCGGAAGGGCCGCGACGTGTCCGCCCAGCATGATGATCTTCTTCGCGGGATCGAGTTTCTTGATGGCCCGGCAGACAGCGCCGGCGGCCGCCATCTGCTGCGTGGATGCGGACGGCTGATGTCCGTACACGACAACCGCCGTCAACCTCGGCGAATGTTCAACGGCGATCTGAGCCGCCGCGTCCGGTCCAATGTTCTCGGCGTCCGTGTCCAGAATACGCGCCGAAAACCCGCGATCCATGACGTAGCCCGCTATCAGCCGCGCCCAAAGAGGCGGTTCGACGGCCGTCAAACCGGCGCCGAGCGATTGGTACACGCGGTCCTGGCCGCCGGGATTGACAATCAGCAGATCGAGATCCGGCATGAAGCTCCCTCGGGCGAAGCATCATAAAGTATGATGCGCGTTCTGTCACGCTGCTCCGCCGCGGACGCCCCGGCTTGATGAAGACGACAATACTGGCTCTGACATTGAACGAAATTGACGGAGTACAGGCGATCCTGCCGCGGATTGACCCTTCATGGTATTCCCAGCTCCTTGTGGTCGATGGCGGGTCGACCGACGGAACTATCGAATGGTGCCGCGCGCGGGGCTACGACGTGTACGTCCAGAAGAAGCGCGGCATTCGTTTCGCATACCTGGAAGTGCTCTCTCGAATTCAAGGCGACGTCGTCCTGACTATCAGTCCCGACGGCAACTGCCCGCCCGAGACAGTCCCTCTGCTTCTGGAAAGAATGAAGGAGGGCTGCGATCTCGTGATCGGATCCCGCTATCTCGGCGACGCAAGAAGCGAGGACGACGACATGGTCACGGCCTTCGGCAACTGGCTCTTCACAAGAACCGTCAACCTTCTGCACGGCGCGAAGTACACGGACGCCATGGTCATCTACCGCGCGTTCCGTCGTGATCTGATTTACGAGCTCGACCTCGACAAAGAGGAATCCTATGCGCTCCCGGAAAGGCTGTTTCACACGGTCATCAGTTGGGAGCCCTTAATGTCCGTGCGCGCCGCGAAACGAAAGAAGAAGATTGCTGAGGTCGGCGTCGGCGAACCTCCTCGAATCGGAGGAGATCGCAAGCTTCAGGTCATCCGCTGGGGGGCCGCCTATTATTTCCAGTTCTGGCGCGAACTCTGGTACTGGAGATAAGCTTGGGTCCGTAGGTCAGTTGGCCAAGTGCATCGGACGCACAACAGCCAACTGACATTTCACAACCGCGCCGCACAACTTTTAAAAAGGACCCTTGCGCTGCCGACTGAATGGACCCGAGTATGCGGTTCTGACTTTGGGCATGCGTTATGGACAGCATCATCTTCCTGCGAGCATTTTTGAAAAACTGGAGGGAGGTTGGCTCGCCGTTTCAGACTTCCAATCATGCGGCCAGGAAAGTATGTGACTTCATTGACTTTCAGAAGGCGAAAACCATTGTCGAAATTGGCCCGGGACTTGGAAATCTCACGCGCGAACTTCTCAAGCGCCTGGCGCCGGACTCTCGGCTGATTCTGTTCGAGATCAATGAGGACTTATGCGCACATCTCCGGGTCGAGGATCCCCGCGTCGCGGTCTTCAATCGGTCTGGATTCGACATCGATTCGGTTTTGGACAAAGAAGCCGACTGCGTGATTTCCGAAATCCCCATTGCGACCATGTCGCCCAGCGCACTAGCCGGCTTCTACTCCGCTGTCAAAAGAGTTTTGCGTGCGGGAGGATCCTGTATTCAGCTCCAGCTCTCGCTGATTTCCCATCGCGAATTGAAGCGCCTGTTCAGGGACGTGGAGGTCTTTTTCACGTTCCTGAATGTTCCTCCGATATTCATCTACCGCTGCTCGGACTAGCGTTCCTTACGCGGCTTGCGGCGGAGCTTGGGAAATCTCCTTCATCGTTTCGCCGGCCTTGAGCTGCTCGCCGCGGGCTTGAGAGAGATCGCCAATCGAGATTACGCCGGTGAGCCGCTTGTCGCGATTCAGTATCAAGACGCGGCGAACTTCCTTCTTTGCCATGAAGTCGGCGACCTCCTCGACTGTCAGGTCTTCGTAGCACCAACAGACCTCTTCGGTCATGATGTCGCGCGCGAGGCACTCGGAGGATTTTTTTCCTTCAGCGACGACCCGCAGGACGACGTCGCGATCCGTCACCACGCCAACCAGGCGATCGTTCTCGCAGACGGGAAGAAATCCCACATCCAGTGATTTCATCCTCTTCGCGGCATCCTCGATTGGAGTTTCGGGAGCAATGCATTCGACGTTGCGCGTCATGATTTCTTTGGCTTGCATCACACACCTCGCTAGAAGAGTTGGTCCCATTCCGGGCCCAAGAGGATCTAAAGCAATCCGAGCGCCGGGGCGGGCGATTGTTCAGCCCCTTCCGATAAACGGCATCTTCGTCGCCATGATGGTCATGAACTGAATGTTGACGTCGAGCGGAAGGCTGGCCATCTGCACGACGGCGCGCGCCGCGTATTCGACGTCCATTGTCGGTTCGGGAGCGATGGCCCCGTGGGCTTGCAGAACGCCGTCCTTCATGCGCGCCGTCAGTTCAGTGGCTGCATTTCCGATGTCGATCTGGCCGCACGCGATATCGTAAGGGCGTCCGTCCAGGGCGGTGGATTTGGTGAGTCCCGTCACGGCATGCTTGGTCGCCGTGTAAGGCGCGGAATTCGGCCGCGGCGCATGGGCGGAAATCGAGCCGTTGTTGATGATGCGGCCGCCGCGAGGATTTTGACTTTTCATGATCCTGAACGCTTCCTGCGTACAGAGAAACGTTCCGGTCAAATTGACGGCGACCACCGCCTGCCATTGCTCGAACGTGAGCTCTTCCAGAGGAACGGCGGGCGCTCCGGTCCCTGCATTATTGAACAGCACATCGAGCCTTCCGAACGCCGTCTTCGTCGTCGCAAACAACTCTTGAACGGACTCCGGCCGCGTCACGTCCGAAGGAACAATCATGGCGTGGGCGCCCAACGGTCCCGCTTCCCGGACTGCGTTTTCCAAAAGCTCCTTTCTCCGTCCCGCAAACACGACGGAGCAACCTTCACGCAGGAACGCAAGCGCAGCGGCTTTGCCGATTCCCGTTCCGGCGCCTGTGATAACGACCACCTTGCCCGAAATGCTCATCTTCTCCTCCATGGCCCCCCAACGCTGTCCGGCATGACCGTCCGGCGTGCAGTCCTTGTTATAGTGCATCGATATGTCGATTAAAGACCGGACGGAATTCATTTTTCTCATGAAGATCGGCCAGATTGTCGGCCGGACCCTGAAAGCCGTTGCGGACCAGGTGAAGGCCGGCGTCCGGACTTCGGAACTCAATGCGTTCACCGCGGAACTGCTCGAACGCTCGGGCGCCCGCGCCGCGCCGAAGGCGGAGTATGGATTCCCGGGCGAGATTTGCATCAGCATCAACGATGAAGCAGTCCACGGCATTCCCGGCGCGCGGGTGATCGAGAAGGGCGATGTCGTTAAACTGGACCTCACCGCCATGAAAGACGGCTTCGTCGCCGACGCCGCCGTCACCATAACTGTTCCGCCGGTGGAGCACGAGAACCTCCGCCTTGCCGAGTGCGCGCAACGCGCGTTTGAGCGAGCCCTGGAAGCCGTGCGCGCTAACGCTCCGGTTCACGCGATCGGCGCCGCAGTTGAAGAGGAAGCAAAGCAAGCCGGGTTCTCGGTCCTGCGGGATTTGTGCGGACACGGAGTCGGCCGACGAACTCACGAACCCCCATCCATTCCGAACTATTTTCATCCCCGGGCGCGACAGCCCTTAACGGAGGGCCTGGTGATCGCCGTGGAGCCTATTCTCTCTCGCGGCTCGAGCGGTCGCGTCGTTCAATGCGAAGACGGGTGGACCATCCGCACGGCCGATGGAAGCGTCGCCGCGCAGTTCGAGCATACGATCATTGTGACGAAGGGGGCGCCGATCATTGTCACGGGTGTGTAAGGACCCGCGCTATCGCCCGCGGAACGGCCAATTGAGCCGCGGCCGGGGGCTGAGCTATGATTCGGGCCGAGGAAAGGCTCCGTGCACATCCTGGTGGTCGAAGACGAGCAAAAGGTGGCCAATGCTCTAAAGGAAGGCCTGCAAGAAGAGCGGTACGAAGTCGTCGTGGCGCCCACCGGGGAAGACGCCTTCTTCCGGCTTGCCACCGAGAAATTCGACATCATTCTGCTCGACTTGATGCTGCCGGGTCGCGACGGTCTTCAGATCCTCACGACAATCCGAAAGCGAGGCCTCGACACGCCCGTCCTGCTATTGACCGCGCGCGGAACGCTCGAGGACCGCGTGAACGGCCTGAACAGCGGCGCCGACGATTATGTGGTCAAACCGTTCGCATTCGAAGAACTGCTGGCTCGCATCCGCGCTCTGCTGCGGAGAGGCCGAACAGGTGAAGCGCTGCGGCTTGGCCTGGCGGACCTGAACATGGATCTGGTCACGAGAAAGGTGACGCGGGGCGGCCAGACGATCGACCTGACCACGCGCGAATTCGAGCTGCTGGAATATCTGCTTCGCCATGAAGGCCAGGTGGTTTCGCGCGACGTGCTGGCCCGCGACGTCTGGAAGGAAACCACGCGAGGAACGCCTCTGAACAACGTCATTGACGTCCATATCGCCCGCCTTCGCAGGAAAGTGGACCTCGACCAGTCCGCGAAGTTGATTCATACCGTCCGCGGCGTCGGCTTCATGCTGCGCGAGGGCGCGCCATGAGCGGGCGACATCGTCCCCGCAGCGTCCGCGTCCGGCTGACGCTCTGGTACACGGGCGCCATGGTCGTCGTCCTGGCCGTGTATGCGGCGTGCGTGTTTATCTTCGTTTCGAGCAGCCTTTCACGAGGTCTCGACGACGAGTTGCGGGCCGACCTGCAATGGCCGATGGAGATGCTCGAGCGGCTGCCGGACGGCCGCATTGCTCCCACCGGCGTCGATGACAGCATGGGGCCCTGGCTCCAGGTGTGGAGCACGACCGGCGATCTTCTATATCAGACGTGGCGTGCGCGCAGACAGGCGATCCCGCACGGCGAGGAATTGGCGCGTCTGGCGACCGGCGGCATCGTTCAGATCCCGGAAGAGGAGACCCGCGTCCTCACCCAGACCGGCAAGATGGGAGGCGACGCCGTCGTGTTTCAGGTCGCTGTATCGGAAGAGCGCATGCGCACGAGACTGCGCGAACTCCTGCTCCTCATGCTGCTGGGTCTGCCGCTTGGCGTCGCAGCCGCAGGTCTCGGCGGCTACTCGCTGGCTCGTCGAGCATTGGCGCCGGTAGACCGTATGGCGGAACGCGCCCGCCTGATCACCGCGGAGCGGCTGCAGGATCGCCTGCCGGTGGACAATCCGAACGATGAGCTTGGCCGTCTGGCGACCGTGTTCAACGAGACGCTGACCAGACTGGAATCGTCCTTCGAACAGATGCGCCGCTTTACGGCCGACGCTTCCCATGAACTGCGCACGCCGTTAACGGCGATGCGCAGCGTTGGCGAAGTCGGCCTTCGCGGGAAGCGAGACGAAGCGGCGTATCGCGAAATCATCGGCAGCATGCTCGAAGAGGTCGACCGGCTGTCGGATCTTGTCGACCGCCTTCTGACCATGTCGAGAGCTGATAACGGACAGTTGACGCTCTCGCGTGAGCCCGTGGATCTGGGCGAGTTGGTAGAGGAAGTGGTCGGGCAATTGGACGTGCTGGCCGAAGAGAAACAGCAATCTCTATCTGTAGAAAAATCAGGGGCGCTGAGCTGGACCGGCGACCGTCTCGTTTTGAGGCAGGCGCTGCTGAATCTTGTCGATAACGCCATCAAGTACACGCCTGCGGGCGGCCGCATCACCATTCGGGCGCACCAGTCGGCCGACGGCGTTACCGTGGAGGTGATCGACACGGGACCGGGCATCCCCTCCGACCTGCAGCCGCGCATCTTCGATCGCTTCTATCGCGTTGACGCGTCGCGTTCGCGCGAGAACGGCGGCACGGGTCTGGGCCTGTCCATCGCCAAATGGGCCGTGGAAGCCAGCGGCGGCCGCCTCACGCTCGAAACCGCAGGCGGCGCGGGAAGCCGGTTTCGGATCACCCTGCCGGAGTTATAATCCGAACTACCTATGCCGGTCACGCAACTCGATCATCGCCATTGGGAGACGTTCCAGGCGGAATTCCGGCGCGTGCACGCCGAAATTTCCAAGGTCATCGTCGGATATAGCGACATCATCGACCATATCTTGACCGCCGTCCTGGCTAACGGCCACGTGCTTTTGGAAGGCGTTCCCGGTTTGGGCAAGACCAAGCTCGTCCAGACCTTGAGCGCCGCCCTGCACCTGACCTCGTCGCGCATCCAGTTCACGCCGGACCTCATGCCGGCCGACATCCTGGGGACCAATGTCGTTCGAGAAACGGAAACAGGAGACAAGTATCTGGATTTCCAGCCAGGGCCGATTTTCGCGAACGTGATTCTCGCCGATGAAATCAACCGCGCCACGCCGAAGACGCAGTCCGCTTTGCTGGAAGCCATGCAGGAGAAGACGGTCACAATCGGCAAGCAGACCTATGTGCTGGAGCAGCCCTTCGTCGTCCTGGCAACCTTGAATCCGCTGGAACTGGAGGCGACGTATCCGCTTCCCGAGGCCCAGTTGGATCGTTTCTTTCTCAAGCTCAGAATCGATTTTCCGGACCTCGACAGCATCCACACGATTCTCGATCGCACGACGTATCTCGAAGAGCCGGTCGTGGAGCGCATCTGGAACGCCGAAAAGATCATGGAGCTGCGCGAAGCAGTGCTCGCGGTCCGGATTTCCGAAAGCGTGCAGCGATATGCCATTCAGATCGTCATGGCCACGCAGCCTTCAACAGAATTTGCTCATCCGCTAACGAAGAAGTACATTCGCTACGGCGCAAGTCCGCGAGGCGCTCAGGCTCTGGTGATCGGAGGCAAGGTCCACGCTCTTTTGAGCGGCAGGACGGAAGTGGCGCCTAGCGACGTCCGCTCCGTCGTTCTGCCTGCGCTACGCCATCGGGTGATTCTGAACTTCGAAGGCGAAGCCGAGCGCATCGAGTCCGACGCGATCTTGAAGGCGATTATCGAAAGCGTGCCGGAACCAAAGGAGAGCAAGACATGGAACTGAAACTGTCGCGACGCAAAGCCGACGGCGTCGCAGTCGTCGATCTGGCGGGCAAGATCACCGCCGGAGAGTCGCTGACGGCGTTTCGAGAAGCCATCCGGGACGAGATCGCTCAAGGAAGTCACAAGATTCTCATCAATCTGAAAGAAGTTTCCTACATCGATAGCAGCGGCCTGGGCGAACTGGTCCTGGCCTTAGGGACGGTTACTCAAACGATCTGCGCGACATGCGGCGCCACTTTGTTCAAGAACGACGAAGGCCGGTGGGAGCATTGCCGCCAGTGCAACGGCATCGGCCGCCGGGCTTGGGGACAGCTCAAGCTCGTCAACGCCGGCCGGCAGGTGACCGACCTGCTCCACTTCACGAAGCTCAACACGGTATTTGAGGTTCACGACTCCGAAGACGAAGCGATCAAGAGTTTCGCGAATTAGGCAGCGGACTACCACCGTCCGGCGAAAAATTCTCCGAGCGGGGTGGAAATTTGTACCGGATTCGCAATCGTTTCAAGCACTCGCGTGAAGACTATGCAACGCTTTCAAGCGCGGCAGTTAAATTGCAAGATTTTAACGATCAAAAGACGCGAGGGAGATTGGCTCATGCGCAAAACGCCGCAGCCGGAATTGGTGTACAGCAAACCGACGATGTGTCTCCATTGCCATCTGGTCGTCGAAATGAATCATGCTCGCGACGCGGACCCGGCAAAAGGCGCATGGCGTTGTCCTCAATGCGGCCACCTGTACCCCTTCGTGCATTGGAAGATCCGCAAGCAGGCTCCCAGGAAGAAGGCTGCCTAGACAGTAATGGCGCGGACCGAGCGGCAAGGGCGCGGCGGAGCGGCGCTTGCGGCGCGGTTGCGCACAGACCGGCATTCGAGGGAAAGATGTCTAAGCTGTATTTCGTCAACATTCCCTACAATTGCTCGGACCGCGAACTGCAGGATTGGGTGGAGTCGAGAGGCATCGAAACGCGGTCGATCCGCATCATCCGCGATCTGGTGTCCGGCGCGTCGCCCGCGTTCGGATACGTTGAGCTGAAAGACGCGTCGCTAACGAAGGACGCCGTCGCCGTGCTGAACGGCAAGAAGCTGCGCAACCACATCATCCTCGTCAAAGAAGCGCAGACGACGGCCGCCGCAGCCCATCCGGCCGACCGGCGAACGGCGTAGTCAGCCGTTGACGATGCTCCAGCCGCTGATGATCGACAACGCGATTGCGATTGCAGTCAGGGCGAGACAAGCCAGAGCGGCGAGAAAGTGATCCAAGCGTTCGGGATAGAGCGGATCGAGGAACTTGGACGAGACATAGCCGCCCACAAAGCCGCCCGCGTGCGCCCAATTGTCGATGAACGGTAGAAACAATCCCAAGATCAGCGTCCCGATCGCCCAGGACTTCGCCTGATCGCCGATCATCCGGCTCCCGCCCCGCTTGCCGTAGTAGAAAAGAGCGCCGAGAAACGCACAGATGCCCGCCGAGGCCCCCACCGTAAGGTCCGCTCCTCCGATGATCGGCAGCCAGCCGAGGAACTGCCCAGCCAGAGAGCTTGCGGTGAATCCTGCGATGCCACCCGTCGTGTAGATGATGACCATCCGGCTGGCGCCGTAGAGGTCGCCGACTAAAGGCGCCAGATTTCGCAGCGACATCATGTTGAACAGAATGTGAAGGAGCCCGCCGTGAAGCCAGCCGGCGCTCAGGACCGTCCACCACCGGCCGGCCCGGAAAACGGGGCCGGCGCCGCTCCCGCCGAACAGAAACAGGCTGTCATTGTCCGGCGACAGGAAATTCAGAAGCCCCAATCCCAGGTCGATGCCGCCGGGGGCCAAGAGAATGGTCGCCAGATAAAGAATGATGCACGACCACATGACGACCGGCGTAAACCCCAAGTCGCGGCCAAGCCGGCCGAGCAGCGGCGCAAAACCCCACAGCCCGGGATTCCATCGCCCGCAGTTCAAGCAGCGTTCGTCCTGGACGCCCACCAGATTGCGGCATCCGGGACACACCACCGAACCCCATCGCTGTCTCAACATGGATTGATTCTAACCGATTGGAGATTTGGCCGCAGATGACACCGATGTGATGAAGTCCACAAAACCGGACAAGAATTGCCGAAGCTGCTTGCGGATAGTCTCGTCGGTGAGTGCGCCGGTTTCATCAAACACCGTGTGCGCTCGGGAAACATAGAGACGGCCGCCGAACCACGGCCGTGTTCCCAAGGTCCGCAACACCGGCAGCCACGCGTTTTGGCTCAGCACGGTCCCGAATCCGCCTGGGGAAGCGCCGATGACGGCCACGGGCTTTCCGCCGAAGACCCGCGCGATATCCGCGGGCGGACGCGACAGCCAGTCGACGGCGTTCTTGAAAACGCCCGGGATCGAGTTGTTGTATTCAGGCGTGGCGAGCAGCAGCCCGTCCGCGCCCGCGATGCGCTCCTTCAACTCGACCACGCGGGCCGGCAGGCCGCGAGCATCCTCTTCGTCGCCGTCGTAAAGCGGGATGCCGAGAATGGACTCTATTGCGAGTTCCGCGCCTTCCGGCGTCAATTCAGCGGCGGCGCGGAGCAAAGCGGCGTTGTAAGAGCCGCGCCGCAAGCTTCCAGGTATGCCGATGATTTTGATCATGGTCTCGATATCGGGCTATTGCGCCGGCGATGGCGCGGGCGGCGACGGCATCGGCCAGTTCCCATCGTACGGAGGCCAGTTCGGCACAGGCTGCTCCGGGGGTGGGTAGTACATGGCTGCGTAGATGGTGCGGATTTTGTTGTCCTCAATGAAAAAGTATTCGCTCAGCATGTTGCGGCGCGCCGTCACGCCTGGCCGCCGGATGAATACAGCGAATGCGAGAACGACGCCTGCTTCTTCATCAACTACGGGATAGCGTCGCGCCGCCACAAGTTGAATATTGATGTTTTCCAGATTGGCTGTGCAGTCCGCGTTGGCCGCCGATGGGGTTCCGCCGCGCGTCGCGGTCTGGGCTCCACCGCGGCCGCGTCCTCCGCGCGCTCCGGTCATGAGCACGCCGTTTTCGATGCGGCTGCATCCCGTGTGCGCCGCGATGATCGAGCCGTCGTGCGTCGTAATTCCGTCGAAGTAGCTGTTGGTGATGGCTATCAGCGCTTCGCGAGAAGCGCGGGCTTCCCTCGGAATGGTTCGTTCCGGGGGCGGATTGGAAGCAAGGCTGTCGGGGTCAAACAAATTGCCGCCCTGTCCGCCTTGCGGCGGTCCATTCAGCCCGGCGTCCCCCCGTCGGGCGATGATCCATTCCGCTTCCGTGATGCGCCGGCTCTCTACCTTCAATCGCAAGGTGACGATCGCAGTAGCGCCGCCCTCTTCCACGATGCCGAAGTAAGCCGCCTGTCCACTGACGGGGTCGAAGTAGCGGCGCTGCACTTTGCCGAGACCCGTCACTGTTTTCCAGACGCCGTTTCCCGGCCGCACGACCACCGCGTTTTCAGTCTGGCGAAAACCGACAAACAACGGCGCCGACGAAGGATCATGCTTAATGACCGCATTTAAATACTGATCCAGCATCGTTCTGAGACACGCACGGTCGCAATTGGCCTGAGCAAAGGCCGCCGGCGCCGCGGCTATCGAAAATAAGGCAATCGCGCACGCGAGGACGCGCGCCGAATGTTGAACCATGTGTCCTCCGTTTTTCCGGTTTCGCGCGATACTATCACTGAGCCGATGCACGACAGGCAAGGTTTTTCGGCTGCCGTCATGACGCATGAGCCGACAGTGCTATCACTGCAAGCAGTGGATTGAGGAAGACCAACCGCACGATTGCTGGACGACGACTCCGGAAGCCCTGACGGCGGAACTGTCCGACGATCTGATCGACGCCTGGGAGCGGCTGCGCGAAACTGCCGCCGAGTTTGGCGAGCAGCGCATTTATGCATCGCACAAGTCGATCATGTTTTCCCGGAAGGCATGCTACTTCTTCGTGCGGCCTAAACGAAAGTTCTTGGAAATCTGTTTCTTTCTGGGACGCACTCTCCGCTCTCCGATGGTCCGTAAGACGGTCCGGTCCTCGAAGGTTAAGGTGGCGCATCTCGTCCACGTGACGCATCGCGATCAGGTGGAATCGCCGCTGACGGACTGGCTGAAAGAAGCCTACGATGCGTCCGAACGCTTGTCCGGGAAGCCAAGAAAGACAACCAGAACCTAGCGCGGCCTTCAGGGCTGAGGCGTTTCGCGGGATTTCCGTTCAATCGATTCGAGGAGTTCCCTCAGAGTCAAATCGGCGAACAGATCGTGTCGTTCTTTCGAGTAGTCGAACGGCCGTTTGAAACAACAGATGTCGAGATATACGATGTCGCTCACTCTTCTCAATCGTACACCCTGTCAGCCGCAACGTGGAGGAGGACATTATGGAATCCCCAGCCGTACACAACCAGCAAGTGAACACGTGGGCCATGTTTCTGCACCTGTCCCAACTGGCAGGCTTTATTGTTCCGCTTGCGGGTTGGATCGTTCCGATAGTGATTTGGCAGCTCAAGAAGACGGACATGCCCCCTCTCGACGCCCATGGAAAAGTCGTGACCAACTGGATCATCTCCGAACTGATCTACGGCGCCGTCAGCGTCGTGCTCGCGTTCGTTCTTATCGGCATACCGATGCTCGTTGCTCTGGCCGTTATTGCGGTGGTATTTCCGGTCATCGGCGGAATCAAGGCGAATGACGGCATCGTGTGGAAATATCCTCTCTCCATCACGTTTCTTCGCTGATTATTGGCGCCTGGAATTTAGGAAGGACGGCAGGCTATGACGCAACAGTTCGATCTGGTCTGCATTGGAACAGGCTCGGCGGCCTCGACGGTGGCGTCGCAGTGCCGCGCGGCCGGCTGGAGCGTGGCGGTCGTCGACAAGCGGCCGCTCGGCGGAACGTGCGTTCTGCGGGGCTGCGACCCCAAGAAAGTCCTGGTCGGCGCCGCGGACGCCGTCGACTGGATTCGCCGAATGAACGGCAAAGGCGTCACGCAGAACGGCGTGGGGATCGACTGGCCCACATTGATGCGCTTCAAACGGACATTCACCGAACCCGTACCGGAGGCGCGACGCAACAGTTTCCACCAGGCGGGCATTGCCGCTTTCCACGGAGCGGCGCGGTTTACAGGGCCCGCCTCCCTCCAGGCGGGCGACGATCTCCTGGAGGCGCGGCGCTTCGTCATTGCAGCCGGCATGCGGCCCGCCACATTGGGCATTCCCGGCGAACATCTCGTGACGATCAGCGATGGCTTTCTCGATCTGGATGCGCTGCCTCCGCGCATCGTTTTCATCGGCGGCGGATACATTTCGATGGAGTTCGCGCATCTTGCCGCGATCGCGGGGGCGCAGACGACGGTCGTTCACCGGGGGCCGCGTCCTCTTGACGGGTTCGATCCCGACCTCGTGGCGCTGCTGATGGAGGGAATGCGGGAAAAGGGGATCACACTTCATCTCGAAGCGCGCGCCGGGTCGGTTGAAGTTCATGACGGCGCATTGCGGCTGAAGGCGTCCCGCGCTGCAGGCGAGTTCTACCTCGACGCCGATCTGATCGTGCACGGAGCGGGCCGCGTACCGGAAATCGATGATCTCGATCTGCAAGCCGCGGGGGTCGAGTGGGATCGTCGGGGAGTCCGGGTCAATGAATACCTCCAGAGCGTCTCCAACCCTGCGGTGTATGCGGCCGGAGACGCCGCCGGCAGCGGCAATCCTGCATTGACTCCTCTGGCCGGTTACGAAGGAAGAGTCGTCGCGGCGAACCTGCTTCACGGGAACCACCAAACCGCCAGGCCGGGCGCCGTTCCAACCGTCGCATTCACGATTCCGCCCATCGCTTCTGTAGGCCTCCGAGAAGACCAGGCCAGCGCAGGCGGGATCCGATTCCGGAAGACGTTCGGTTCGACCGAGGGCTGGTATTCTTCACGCCGGATCGCGGAGCCCCGCTCCGGTTTCAAGATCCTGATTGATGACGCCGCGGATGAGATCGTCGGCGCCCATCTGTTTGGACACCATGCGGATGAGCTGATCAATCTGTTTGCCCTTGCCGTGCAGAAGAAAATCCGCGCGTCGGATCTGCGGAAGACGCTGTTTGCTTACCCCACGCATGCTTCAAACATTCAGTACATGCTTTGAAGCGTGGGGAACAAGCCGACGCACGATGGGCGTCGCGATCAGCGTGGTGACGAGCGCCATCACGACCATCATGGTGAACAGCGTCGGCGAGATGACGCCGAGCTCCAATCCAACGTTGAGGACAATCAGCTCCATCAAGCCGCGAGCGTTCATCAACGCGCCCAATGCCGCTGCAGGCCGGAGCGCTAGGCCTGTCGAGCGGGCTGCAATGAACGCGCCCCCGAACTTTCCTGCCGTGGCGACGAGAACGATCAGACCGCAGAGCAGCCATGCGTCAACTCCGGACACGAGGCCGATCTCAGTGCGCATGCCGGTGAACGCAAAGAACGCGGGCAGCAAAAGAAGAGTCACGGGCTTTTCCAGTCCGGCCTTCAGCTTCTTCGCGAGCGGACTGTCGTGCGGCGCAACGGCGCCGAACAGGAACGCGCCAAAGACGGCGTGGATGCCGATGGCGTGGGCGGCCAACGCCGCGGCGAGAAGGCCGACGACCATTAGCGCGAGACGCCCCGGCGCCGGACTCGCGCTGTCCGAATCACGGCTTATCCGAACGGCGACGGGACGCACGGCGGTAAACATCAACGCGACGAAACCGACCGTGAACACTGCGTTCGGAAGGGCGCTTCCAGCGCTCGAATGAACAATGCCAACCACGAAAGCCAACAGAGACCAGGCGCCGACGTCGCCCACCGCTGCGGCCGTCAACGCGATCGCGCCGAGGTCGGTGCGAGCGAGCCTGCAGTCCGTTAAGATGCGCGCCAGCACAGGGAACGCGGTAATCGACATCGCCAGGCCAAGGAACAGCACAAAGTTCGTAAGCTCCACATCCGCAGACGAGACGCGTGGGTAGAGGTAGAAGGCGAGCGCTGAACCGAGCCCGAACGGAAGCACAATGCTGCTGAGCGACGTTGCGACAACAGCGCGGCCCCGATTCCGCAGCAGGCTTGGATCGAGATCCAATCCCACCAGGAACATGTAAAAGATAACGCCCAGTTGAGCCACGAATTCGAGGTGCGGCGCGATTTCAACCGGCAGGATATACCGTGACGCTTCCGGCGCGATCCTGCCTAACAGAGAGGGGCCGAGCACAATGCCGCCGATGACTTCTCCAATAACCGGCGGCTGTCCAACGCGACGGAACAATGCGCCGAGAAGCCGGCCTGTAATGATCACGGCCGCGAGCGCCAAGAGAATATGCCATAGGTAATTTGGCGCCAAAGCAGGGTAAGTCAAGGCGCGCCGTTCAGGAAGTAAGATCCTTTTGAAGACACCAAACTCTCCTCCCACATTAGGGCCCTGGATTAGGGCATGAACATACTTGACGAATCCTGCGCCTCTGCCAAGGAGGAATCGTCCAATTTCAAAATTCTCTGCCGCTTTCTGCTGACAGCGCATCCTCGCGAAGGTTCATGAATTCGCGACCGGTTCGCGACCCGCGTTTGCGTGTTTGGATCTCCTTCTCTCAGCAAAGTCAGCGATTTAGTGATTGGCTCGCCCATTGCAAAAGTGGGTCGTTCAGACGGGTGACGCGGCGCCGCCGATATGTCGATTTCGGAGGGCGTCAAACGTCAATGACCCAGGAGGAGTTTTTCATGAGTCTTCGAGTTTGGATCGGATCCTTCCTGTTGCTTGGCGCGGTGGTTGGGACGGGCGGGGGGATCGCTGCATGGAAGTCCGCGTCGCTTCGCGACGCCGGCGCGAACTCACGGAATCAACCGGAGCCCGTGGAAGCCATCCGAGTTGCGGCTGCCGCGAAGCGGGCGCATCGGGAGACGACGACGTCGGTCGGAACGGTCCTCGCCCTCCAGTCGATTACTTTGCGCAACGAACTTCCCGGCACGGTCCGTGAAGTGATGCTCACGCCGGGACAGATCGTCGAGCCGGGCGCGGTCCTGGTTGCGCTGGACACGTCGGTCGAAGAGGCGGAGCTGCGCGCACAGGAGGCGCAAGCTGCGCTGTCTCAAACGCTGCTCGATCGGCTCCAGCGCCTGAGGGAGGATCGCGCAGTGCCTGAGCTCGACGTGCACCGTGCACTCGCCGAACGCGACGTGGCGCTCGCCCAGATCGCCCGCACAAAGGCGATCATCGCCCGCAAAACGATTCGCGCGCCATTCCGCGCCCGCGTCGGTCTCACGGACGTGCATACAGGACAGTACCTGAACGAAGGGACTGAGCTGACGACGCTGCAGAGCGTGGATGACGCCGCGCACGTCGACTTCGCGGTTGCTCAGGCCGTGGCCGATGGTCTTCGGCCGGGCGACCGCGTCGAGGTGTTCGCTGCGTCCGATGAGACGCCGATTCCCGGCACGATCGTCGCAATCGATGCACGCGTCGATCCCGACACCCGAAACGCGATGGTGCGAGCGCGAGTCGCAAGCCGTCGGGCTCCCGGCCCTGGCGCTTCGGTGCGCGTCCGGATTCCAGCGGGGCCTCCGCAGAACGCCGTTGCTATTCCCGTAAGCGCGCTGCGCAAGGGACCCGGCGGAGACCATGTCTTCGTCATCGAACCGGATGAAGAAGGCGCCCCGCGGGCTCATGTCCGCCAGGTTGCGAGCGGCCCCATGCTCGGAGATGAGGTTCTGATCCTGAACGGACTCGCCGCCGGAGAGCGCGTCGCCGCATCGGGCTCGTTCAAGTTGCGCGAGGGCGTGCTGGTTTCGATTCAACAGTGATGAACGAGGACAATATGCGATCGTTTACCGATATTTTCATTAAGCATCCGGTGCTGGCGCTTGTCGTCAACCTTGTGATCGTGCTCGTTGGCTGGCGCGCGCTCTCCACGCTGCCCGTGCAACAGTACCCCCAGATCGAAAGCTCGTCGGTAATCATCACAACCGTCTACGTCGGAGCGAGCGCCGAGACGGTTCGCGGCTTTCTGACGACGCCGATCGAACGGGCCGTGTCGGCCATCAGCGGCGTGGACCATATCGAGTCGAGCAGCCGCGCCGGCGTCAGCACCGTTACGATCCGGCTGAAGCTCAATCACAACACGACGTCCGCGCTGGCTGAAGTCACTGCGCGTCTGCAGCAGGTTCGGTCCGAGCTCCCTTCGGAGGCCGAACCGCCCGTTGTTGAAGTTCAACGCGCCGATCGGCCGTACGCCACGTTTTACCTCAGCTTTACCTCGACGGAGCGGGACGTGCCGGCTGTTACGGATTGGCTGGTGCGAACGCTGCAGCCGCAGCTTGCGACGTTAGAAGGCGTGCAGCGCGTGACGATCGAAGGCGGACGGCAGATCGCAATGCGAATCTGGCTCGATCCGGACCGTCTGGCGGCGCTCCATCTCTCGCCCGGCGACGTGCATGCAGCGCTTCAGCGCAACAACTACCTGGCGGCGGTCGGTCAGACCAAGGGCAATCTCGTGCAGGTGAACCTGCTCGCCAATACGGATCTGCGCTCCGACGACGAATTCAACGACCTGATTGTGGCCGAACGCAGCGGCGCGATCGTGCGGCTGCGGGACGTGGCGGGGGTCGAATTAGGCGCGGAAGAGGCCGAGATGGTCGCCAAATACGGCGACAAGGAGGGCGTTTACCTGGGCGTGTGGCCGCTGGTGGGATCCAACGAGATCGACGTCGCGCATCGCCTGCGCGCCGAGATGGAGCGCATCCGCCCGACGCTGCCGAAAGACATCGAAATGCGGCTCGTGTGGGATGGTACGCGGTTCATGGAAGAGGCGCTGGCGGAAATTACGAAAACTCTCGGCGAGACGATCATGATCGTCGGCGTCGTCGTATTCCTTTTCCTGGGTTCGATTCGCACGGCCCTTGTGCCGCTCGTCGCAATGCCCGTGTCGCTCGTCGGGGCCGCGATCATCATGTACGCGCTGGGCTTCAGCCTGAACCTGCTGACGATCCTTGCAATCGTGCTGTCGGTTGGGTTAGTGGTGGATGACGCCATCGTCGTGGTCGAGAACGTGGAGCGTCACGTCCGCATGGGCAAGTCGCGGATCCAAGCTGCGCTGGCAGGGGCTCGCGAGCTGATCGGCCCCATCATCGCAATGACCATCACGCTTGCCGCTGTTTACACTCCCATCGGCTTTCAGGGTGGATTGACCGGCTCGCTGTTTCTCGAGTTTGCGATCACGCTTGCCGCCGCCGTGGTCTTATCGGGAATCGTTGCGGTGACGCTGTCGCCGGTCATGAGTTCCCGCTTTGTGCACCCGCAAGGCAAGATGGGCTGGCTGACGCGGTTCGTCAACCACATCTTCGATCTCGTGCGACTCGCCTACGGCCGGATGCTCGACGGCGCACTCCAGATTCGATGGGCGATCGTCGCCGCCGCGCTGTTGATCGCCGCCGCGGCCTGGCCGTTCTACACGTACTCCAAAAGAGAACTGGCTCCCGTCGAGGACCAGAGCCACATCAGCCTGTTCCTCGAAGCAGCGCCGGATTCCACGTTGGCGGCGACAAACCGCGAGACGCTTGGGCTGGCAAAGACGATCATGTCGTTTCCGGAAACCGATTTCACATGGTCGCTCACCACGCCCTGGGGCGGATTCGGCGGAATGGTCGCCAAGGATTGGCGGGAGCGCGCGCGTTCGACGGGAGAGATGTATGGCGAGGTGTTTGCGGCCGTTTCTCAAACGCCCGGTCTGCGGGTGTTTCCACGGCTGGATCCGCCGTTGCCGACGCCCGGCCAGTACGACGTCGAACTCGTTCTGCAAAGCGACGCGCCGCCTGAACAAATGATCGATACGGCGGCGGCCGTGGTGGCCGCAGGATTCGAGAGCGGCCGGTTCCTCTACGTGGATACCGATCTGAAGATTGATCTTCCTGAAGCCCGGGTCGTGCTGGACCGTGAGCAGATTGCCGATCTGGGACTGGATCTCGCCGGCGTCGGCCGGGAGCTCGGAACGCTGCTCGGCGGAAATTATGTCAATCGGTTCAACTTCTACGATCGCAGCTACAAAGTCATCCCCCAGATCGGCGCCCGCGCGACCGTCGGTCCGCTGCTCGATCTCAAAATAAAAACCCCCGAAGGCCGGTTGACGCCCGTGTCCACATTCACTCGCATCGAAACAAGCACGGCGCCGCGCACATTGAATCGCTTCCAGCAGCGCAACGCAGTCAAGATCTTTGGAGGCGTTCAACCCGGCGTCACCAAGGAGCAGGGGCTGACGATTCTGGAGAACGCGGCCTTGAATGCGGGCGGCCCGGGCGTTGTTCTGGATTACGCGGGCGAGTCGCGGCAGATTCGCCGCGAGGGCGCGGCCCTCACTGTGACGCTCGGTTTCGCGGTTGTGCTGATCTACCTCGTGCTTGCGGCGCAGTTTCAAAGCTTCCGCGATCCCCTGATCGTCCTGGTGGGTTCCGTGCCGCTGGCGATCTCGGGGGCGCTCGCGTTCACCTTTCTGGATCTCACGACAATCAACATCTATTCGCAGGTCGGTCTGATCACGCTGGTTGGACTGATTGCGAAGAACGGGATTCTCATCGTGGAATTCGCAAACAGGCTTCAGGCCGACGGCCTGGCGAAGACGGCCGCGCTGCGCGAGGCGGCTCTAACGCGACTGCGTCCAGTGTTGATGACGTCCGCGGCGACGGTGTTCGGACACCTGCCGCTCGTGCTCGTCACGGGGCCTGGGGCCGCCGCGCGCAACAGCATCGGGATTGTGCTGGTCGCCGGAATGATCATCGGCACGCTGTTCACCTTGTTCGTTGTGCCGGTGTTCTACTCATTGATTGCAGCGCAACACACGCGTCCAGCAGAAGCGGAGGCATGAATATGAAACGGCGCCTAATCATGATCACGTTCACAGTATTCGCGGCGGCCGCTTGCAGCGTCGGTCCGCGTTACAGGCCGCCTGTCGTCGAAGCGCCTGACGCCTTTCGCGGCGATGCGTCGCCGCAAAGGGATGCGGCGTCATTGGCGGACATGAGGTGGTTCGAGGTCTTCCAAGACGAGTCGTTGCAGGATCTGATCCGGAGCGCTCTGGTCGATAACTACGACCTGCGTGACGCCGCAGCGCGCGTTGAAGCGGCGCGAGCTTCTCTGGGAATAACGCGGTCCAATGAATTGCCCTCGATTGGCGCGAGCACGGATGTATCGACCATTCGCAACTCCGCCGGCGGGCAGTTCCCGATTTTTGACGGATTTGATCAAAGGCGGACGTTCGGGACAGTCGCGCTAAATCTGCTTTCGTTCGAGGCGGACGTGTGGGGCCGGCTGCGCAGCGCCACCGACCGCGCCCGGGCGGAACTCCTTGCGAACGAGGAAAACCGTAAAGCGGTGGTCACGACGCTCGTCGCGGACGTCGCACGCGCATATTTCAATCTCCTCGAGCTCGACGCGGAGCTCGACATCGCCCGACGTACGCTGCAAACGCGCCAGGATTCATTGGAACTCATCCTCCTTCGGGAAGAGAGCGGCGTGGGGACCCTGTTGGAAGTCCGGCAGGGTGAGCAATTAGTTCAGGCTGCAGCCCAGGCGATTCCAAACATCGAGCAGTTGATCGAGCAGACCGAGAACGAAATCAGTCTTCTCATCGGCCGGCCGCCGGGGCCGATCGTGCGCGGCCGCGCGCTGACAGAGCAGGGAATGCCGGCCGTTCCGCCGGGATTGCCGTCATCGCTGTTGGAAAGGCGGCCGGACATTCGTGCGGCCGAGCAGAATCTCGTTGCGGCCGACGCAGTCATCAGGACGGCGAAGGCGGCGTACTTTCCGCAGATCAGCTTGACGGGCCTGCTCGGATTCCAGAGCACCGAACTGTCCAGCCTGTTTACCGGCCCGATGCGCCTGTGGCAATTCGTTCCTCAGGTCACGCAGCCAATTTTCACAGGCGGCCGCCTTCGGTCCAATGTCGAACTGGCGGCGGCGCAACGGGAGCTGGCGTTGATCCAATACGAACGCGTCATTCAGACTGCGTTTCGGGAAGTCTCCGATGCCCTGATTCAATATCAGAAGGCGCAGGAGATTCGCGCGAAGCAGGAACAGCTCGTCGCTACTCTTCGCGATCGGTCGCGACTGTCCTACGTCCGATATCGCGGCGGAGTGGATTCGCTCCTGAACGCTCTGGACGCGGATCGCGATTTGTTCGACGCTGAACTCGGACTTGCGCAAACCCGGCGCAACGAACTCCTCGCCGTGGTCCAACTCTACAGGGCTCTCGGCGGCGGCTGGAAGGAGTAAGCGGCCGCCGCGCGACGACGCGTCAAAGCGCGTCAAAGAGGTTTTTGCGCCGCAATGTCGTAGCAAAACTCGGTTGCGTTTTGCGTGCGCACACAGACTTCTCTGAAATCGAAGGACAGCGTTTCTGCCGGTTCGGGATGATGTTCTGAGCCCGCAAGCTGGTAGCTGGAGATCAGCACGTCCTTAAGCGTGACGGTTGTGACGGCGTCTTCCTTATCTTGCTGCGTGAGAATCAGAGAACGGAAATGCCTTCCAGTCAGCACGCCTTCGAATAGCTTGGGGCTGCATTCGTCGAACTTCTTCTGGACGTTCAGGTCGCTGACCGTCGCCTTGCCCGCGCCGCCGCCCCCGCCCGTTGACGAAGTTCCGGAATTTACCGCCCCGAAGGACCACGCCTGCACGGAAAAGACGCCCGAACCCAACGGACCGCTGCACACAAGACCGTCGATCTTCACTGTAATGATCGACTGGGCGCGGGCCTCCGGGACCGGAGCGTGCCCCTTTCCCGACTGTGACCAAGCCGTTGCCGTCAGCAACAGGAAAACCGTCATCAACAGCGCGCATATTCTCATCATCATCCCTCCCTGGATTTATCAGGTCAGTTTTGAACGCGCGGCATTCTAGAGCGGGGACATTCAGAACGGCAATTGCTCATCTCCCCGTTGAGGCGAATTTAAGCGGCGCCGTCGCAAATCCGCCACACCAGCGTTGCTGTCGTCGTTGTCCGCGGTCCCAATCGCGCGCCTGGACCGATTGGAATAGAATGTCGCGCTGTGCGTGTGGTATACCGCGCCAACCGATGTCGATAAGGAGAGAATATGTGCGATCAAAATCATTTTGAGAAGGACCGTCAGGAATTCGAATCTCTCGGTTTGGTGACCCGGCGGCAATTCGGCGTCATGTTGGGCGCCGGCGTGGCCATGATGCTGCCCCAGGTCAAGAACGCGGTCGCTGTGACCGAAGCGGACGTGAACGTGAAGACGCCCGACGGCGTCGCCGACTGCTACTTCGTGCATCCGGCGACCGGCGCAGCGCCGGGCGTTCTGGTGTGGCCGGACATCTTTGGGCTGCGGCCGGCGTTTCGTCAGATGGGCAAGCGGCTTGCCGAATCGGGTTATTCCGTGCTCGTGGTGAATCCGTTCTATCGCGCCAAGAAAGCCCCGACGGCGGAAAAAGGCTCAGCAACCCCATTTCAGGAATTGATGCCGCTCGCGAAAGGTCTGAGCGAGATGACGCACATGAGCGATGCGAAGGCGTTCATCGGATGGCTGGATCAGCAGCCGTCGGTCGCCAAGAACCGGAAGATCGGAACCCAAGGCTATTGCATGGGCGGACCGATCGCCTTCCGCACGGCGGCCGCAGTTCCGGATCGCGTCGGCGCCGTCGCGTCATTCCATGGCGGCGGACTCGTCACGGATGCGCCGAACAGCCCGCATCTCCAAGTCGCGAAGACCAAGGCGCACCTCCTCATCGCCATCGCGGCAAACGACGACATGCGCGCGCCGAATGAGAAGAACGTCTTGAAGGAGACGTTCGCCAAGGTGAACCTGCCTGCAGAGATCGAGGTTTACGACGGCGCGCACGGATGGTGCCCTCCGGATTCGCAGGTCTATAACGAAGCGCAGGCCGAAAAAGCCTGGAGCCGCCTGCTCGCGCTGTACGGGAAGGCTCTGGCCTGAAAGTCAGCCCGGCGGATGACGCCGGAACAGCGGATGGCGGCGTGCATCAAGTTGTCCCGCATCGTCACGGAGATTCACCGGGCGGGCGAAATCTATCGTAGAGAAGGTCGTCGGAACCCCGAAGCATGAGGACGGCCGGTCGTGATCAGCCGGAACGAATCCTGCTGGATGTCTTGGACGTCCTCGCCGACTTCCGGGTGGATAGATCGCGATAGAACCCGGGGTCGGCGGCGGTTGTGAGCTTGTAGACGTACACAATCTGTCCGAGGTGATAGCTGAAGTGTTCCACGACGTGATAGATCGCCTGCAACGCCGTCACGTCGTACTTCTGAATTCGATGACGCTCCAACAGACGATCCGGCGGCAGGCTTTCCAGAACGCGGTCCACATCGGCGACAGCGTTCTGAATCATCGACGCCAGTTCCTGCCTCGGAATGGGCCCCCGCGCCGCGAACTCCGCGTCGCGATCGCGGACAAAGCCGGCGCCCGATAGCGCGCCGACGATCCACTGCCGCATGTTTCCGGCGAGGTGAAGGATCAGATTGCCGACGCTGTTGGATGCGTCGTTCGGACGTCGCCATATCTCTTCATCGGTCATCCGTTCGATGCAGTACAGAAGCTTCGGCAGGAAGTCATCCTTGATAAACGTCCGGGACGACTCCAGAAATTCCAACTCCACGTTGCTGGCGGATCCACTGGTCGCATGCATCCTGCGAAGGCTCCTTCACGTGATTTTGATTACACAGCGCGCCGAAAAATTTCTAAAAGGCGGAGGGTGAGCCGGGGATCTGAGATCCGAACGACGTCGTTGCGATCTCGAAACGAAGAGAGACGCCACTCGTCCGGCTCACTCCTTTCGAAATGATCCACGAGAATTTCGGCTTGGGAGATCAGAATGTAGTGCTTCAACGCCGGGATGGATTTATAGAGATCGAACTTGTCGCCGCGATCATACTCTTCCGTGGCTTCTGATAAGACCTCGACGAGGATCACCGGGTTCGTCGCAGTATCCGACCGGTCAGGTACGAGTTGCGCTTCCCCGCAAATCACGCTGACATCCGGATAAGTGTAGAGGCCGCTGGGCGTCTGAATTCGCAGATCGCTTCCGTAAGCGCCGCAGTTGGCGTCTCGAAGTTGCAGTCGGAATTCCGAAAGTACGTTAGCAGTGATTTCGTTATGAGCAAGTGAAGCCCCGGCCATCGCGAAGATCTCGCCGTTAAAATATTCGTGCTTCACTTCCGACATTTCTTCAACCATGAAGTAGTCGTCTACGGTGTAATGTCTCTGCGAATCCCGGCTCATAGGGCCACCGCCTTCAGTATACAGCTATGATGCCGGCGCTTTGTCGGCTCAGCCGGACTGACTGTGCGTATGGTATCCTTGGGAGTTTCCGAAAGCGGCGCCGACGCGATGCACGAGACGATTTACGACAACATCTGCCAGGTCATCGGACGAACGCCGATCGTGCGTCTTAACCGCATTCCCAAGGACGGCTGGGCGGAAATGCTCGTCAAGCTCGAGTTTTTTAATCCGGGTGGAAGCGTCAAGGACCGGATCGGACTGAGCATGATCGAAGCCGCCGAACGGGAAGGCCGGCTCAAACCCGGCGGAACGATCGTGGAACCGACCAGCGGCAATACCGGCATCGGCCTGGCAATGGTCGGAGCAGCCAAGGGGTATCGCGTCATCCTGACGATGCCGGAAGACATGAGCGTCGAGCGGCTGAATCTGCTGCGCGCCTTCGGCGCAGAGATTGTTCTCACTCCTCGCGACGAAGCGATGCAGGGCGCCATCGACGCGGCGGAGAAGATTCTTCGCCAGCATCCGGACTATTTCATGCCGCAGCAATTCCGGAATCCCGCGAATCCCGACATGCATCGGCGGACCACCGCCAAGGAAATCCTCGCCGTGGTGGGCAAGCATCTGGACGCGTTGGTCGTCGGCATCGGAACCGGAGGCACGGCCACCGGCGTCGGAGAGATTCTCAAGAAGGAAATTCCGGAGCTCAAGCTGTTCGCCGTCGAACCGGCGGAATCAGCCGTCATCTCCGGCGGCAGGCCCGGCCTCCATAAAATCCAGGGCATCGGCGCCGGCTTCGTACCTCAGATATTGAATCGCGACGTTCTGGATCACGTCATCCCTGTCACCTACGATGAGGCGCGCACCGCTGCACGCCGCCTGGCAGAGTCGGAAGGCATACTCTGCGGCGTGTCATCGGGCGCGATACTTCATGCGGCCATCCGCGCAGCACAGGAACTGGGCCGCAGTAAGCGCGTCCTCGCGATTCTGCCGGACACCGGCGAAAGATATCTGTCGACGGAGCTATTTGCTTGAAATGCGCTCCGGAGCACTGTGCGTCTCCCTTACTCCCGAGTCCCTCGACGACGTATTTTCGGCTGACGTCGCCGGCGTCGATTGCATTGAAGTCCGTCTGGATTACCTCAAGGAACCTCAACAAGCTCAAACGCGCCGCTGGGATCGTCTTCCGGTTCCGGTGATCGTCACGTGCCGCGGCAAGCAGCGCGGCGGGCTTTTCGACGGATCGATCGAGGAAGAGATTCGGATCCTCGAAAGCGCCGCCCGCAACGGAGCGCGCTTTGTCGACATCGATTACCGCTTCGCCCGGCCGTTTCCGCCGGCCGAGGTGATCGCGTCCTATCACAATTTCGATGAGACTCCGGCGGATCTCGACCTGGTCCTTGAGCGCGCCTGCGCTTCCGGCGGCGTCGCCAAAGCGGCTGTTCAGGTTCGCACGTGGGCGGACAACCGGAAGCTGTTCGATCTTCTTTCGCGGCCGTGGCCGAAGCCGGTGATCCTCGCCGGCATGGGTGAAATCGGTCAGATCACGCGCATCGTCGGGCCGTCGCGCGGCAGTTTTCTGACGTATGCTGCGGACTCGCGCGCTCGGACCCGGTCCTCGGCCCCGGGGCAGCTCACGGTTCGAGAGATGCTCGACGTGTATCGCTTCAGACAAATACGAGCCTCCACACGATTGGTCGGCATTCTTGGAATGCCCGTCGGTCACTCGTTCTCGCCCGCGATCCACAACCGCGCCTTCGAGGCTTCGAAACTCGATTTCGTGTACCTGAAGCTGCCCGCGCCTGACCTTCAGGATTTCTTCGAGAATGCGCGCGCCATCGGCATTTGCGGGTTTTCCGTAACCATCCCGCATAAAGTTGCGGTGATGCGGCATCTCGACGCGATCACGCCGGCCGCGTCCGCTGTGGGCGCGGTGAACACCGTTCATGACGACAACGGCGCGTGGATCGGCGACAACACCGACGTCGACGGCGTTCGTGCGGCGCTGAAATCGGCGGACTTCAACCCCGCCGGCAAAACGATCGTCATCCTCGGCAAGGGCGGCGGCGCGAAGGCTGCCGTTGCGGCGCTGCAGGGCGCGAAGGAAATCATCACGGTGGGCCGCGACCGGCTGGCCGAAGCGCACGCTTATCGCTGCGATCTCCTCATTAATGCGACGCCCGTAGGGATGCATCCGGATGCGGACTCTTCGCCAATTCATGGGCCCATCGCGGCGGACGTCGTTTTCGACATGGTCTATAATCCTCCAATCACGAACCTGCTGCGATCCGCCGCAAGCCAAGGCAAAACGATCATTCAGGGCGGAACGATGCTGCTGGCTCAAGCCGCCCGCCAATTCGAGATCTGGACCGGCCGGCCGGCGCCTGCGGAAGTTTTTGAAGCTGACGCGCAACCGAAAGAGTCATGACTCGCGAGATTTCCTTCACGATACCTGCAAGCACGTCCAATCTGGGCGCGGGTTTCGACGCGCTCAGCCTTGCGCTCGACCGGCATCTGCACGTCTCCGCAGCGCCGTCGGATCGTCTCGAAATCGAGGCTGAGGGAATCGATGAGGCTTCGATTCCACGGACCAGCGACAACCTTATCTATCGCGTCGCCAGAACCACCGCCGAAATTCGCGGCCGTTCGCTTGATCCGTTTCGCCTCCGGATACGGAACGAAATACCCTTGGCGCGCGGCATGGGCAGCAGCGCCGCAGCCATCATCGCGGGAATTACCTGTTACGAACTGCTCGCGGGCGAACGCTTAAGCGAGCGGGATCTCTTCCGATGCGCGTTCGAATTCGAGTCGCATCCCGACAATCTGGCCGCAGCGCTCTATGGCGGGCTCGTGGCCACGGCGGTTGCAGACGATGGAACGGTGCTTGTCTCCAAGCCCGCGATTTCAGACGCCGCGGCAGCGGTTGTTGTCATTCCGGCTTTCGAGTTGTCGACGGAAAAGGCTCGATCCGTTCTGCCGCAGAGCTATTCCCGTAAGGACGCCGTCTACAATATTCAGCGATCCGCCCTTCTCATCAGCGCGCTCGCGGCCGGCGACTGGCGGCTGGTGCGGGAAGCGATGCGCGATCGGATTCATCAGCCGTATCGCGCAAAACTCATTCCGGGATTCGACGAGATCCTTGCATTGGAGGTGGACGGACTGCTCGGCGTCGCTTTAAGCGGCGCCGGCCCAACGGTCTTCGCATTCACCACGCCGGACCGCGCGGCCGCCGTCGGCGGCGTCATCGCGGAGACGTTTGGGAAGCACGGCGTTCCAGCGACGCCGCATGTCGTCCGGATCGACAGATCAGGACGGAGGATTGAAGAGGTGTAGAAGACAGTATGAACAAACTACGTGCAGCAATCCTTGGCGCTACCGGAACGGTCGGGCAGCGAATGATTCAGATGCTCGAAAACCATCCGTGGTTCGAGGTGTCGGCAGTCGCTGCATCCGACAACTCCGCGGGCAAAACCTATGCGAAAGCCGCGCGCTGGATGCTCGAAACGCCAATGCCCGATCGCGTGGCGCGAATGACGGTCGAGAGCTGTAATCCGGGCCTCGATTGCGACTTTGTGCTTTCCGGACTGCCCAGCTCCGTGGCTGAGGAAACGGAGCTGGAGCTCGCCAAGAGCGGCCTTCCCGTGATCAGCAACGCCGGCAGTCATCGCATGAAGGCCGACGTGCCGCTGGTGATTCCGGAGATCAATCCGGATCATCTCGATGCTCTTGAAGTCCAGAAGCGGCGCGTTGGAAGCCGCGGCTTCATCGTCACGAATCCGAATTGCACGAGCATTGGTCTGGTCTTTCCTCTGGCGGCGATTCATCGAAAGTTCGGAGTCGAAGCTGTGCACGTTGTCACGATGCAGGCGCTTTCCGGCGCGGGATACCCGGGAGTGGCGTCCCTGGACATCATCGACAACGTCCTGCCGGCCATCGATTTGGGCGGCGAAGACAGAAAGGTCGAAACCGAGCCGCTGAAGATCCTGGGCCGGTGGACGAACCATCGCTTTATTGACGCGCCAATCCGCATCAGTGCGCAGACGCATCGCGTGAATGTGCGCGACGGTCATCTGGAAGCTGCATCGATTAAGCTGCGAGAGAAGGCCTCGGCCGACGACGTTCAGGAAGCCATACGCAGCTTCACTTCACCGGTTGACGAGCTGCAACTGCCGTCGGCGCCGCGTCCCGCAATCCTCGTGGAATCGCACATTCAGCGTCCACAGCCGCGGCTGGATCGCGACCGCGGGCAGGGAATGGCGGTCGTTGTGGGTCCGGTTTCCGAGTGTTCGGTTCTCGATTACAAGTTCCGGGTCGTCAGCCACAACACGATCCGGGGAGCGGCCGGCGCCGCGATACTCAATGCGGAACTGCTGTTCAAGAAGGGCATGATCGGATGAAGGCATATACGCAGATCCCTCCGGGGACGCAGATCCTCATAGGCCGCGCGGCCCGGCGGCGCCGGGTTATCGAGCGCGCCATCGCGTCGGTCTTTGAGGGCTGGTCGTACGAGGAAATCGCGCCGCCGATCTTCGATTATTACGACGTCTTCATCAAAGGCATGGGGACCGGACTCGAAGAGCAGATCTATCGTTTCATCGACCGCGAAGGGAACGTGCTCGCGCTTCGTCCTGAATTCACTTCGCTCGTAGCAAAGACGGTCGTTACGCGGCTCGCGGACGCTCCTAAGCCGATACGTCTTTACTACAGCGGCGACGTTCTGCGCTTCGAAAAGCCGAAAGGCGGCCGCCAGCGCGAATTCGCACAGATCGGGATAGAACACTTCGGCGGCGCCGGAAAGTCCGCGGACATCGAAGTGCTGCTGATCGCTGTTGAAGCGTTTCAGCGATTGGGAATATCCGAGTTTCAGATCAATCTCGGCAGCGTCGATTTCTTCGGCGGCATCGTGGACAGATTCGATCTGCCGGAAGACCGGATCGCCGAGCTCAAGTGGCTTCTAAACCTCAAGGACCAGTCGGGCCTGGAGTCGCTGCTTGCCGGTCTGCCTCTGGAAGAACGCCGTAAGAACATCCTGCGCGCCATCCCGCATCTGACGGGCGGACGCGACGTGCTGGCGCAGGCGCGCCAGCTCATCCGGAATTCACGATCGGTTGAGGCATTGGATCATCTAGAGGAGATCTATTCGATATTCGAAAAGCTCGATCTGGCGCGCCACCTGACAATCGACCTCGGGGAGATTCGCGGGTTCGACTATTACACGGGGATTCTGTTCCGCGCGTATGTCCCGCAGCTTGGGTTCGAGGTCGCCAACGGAGGACGCTACGACGGGCTGCCGGCGACGTTCGGCCAGGATCTCCCTGCCGTCGGTTTCTCGTTCAGTCTGGACCGTCTCGAGCAGATCGCGACGCCCACGCTGCACGTGACGGACGTCGAGCCGGCCGACGTCGATTTAGAGCAGGCGCTGCGTCTGCGGCGCGAGGGAAAGGCCGTCCGCGTATGTTCGTGATCGCTCTTCCAAAGGGCCGGTTGCTGGAACCCTCGCTGGCCGCGCTTTCGAAGGCGGGAATTACTTTCCGCGAGGAAGTCGCCACCTCGCGAAAACTGATCTTCGACGCCGAAGACGGCCGCCGCCGCATTGTGCTCGTCAAGCCCGCCGACGTGCCGACATATGTCGAGTACGGCGCAGCGGACGCGGGCGTCTCCAGCGTCGATGTGCTGCTGGAGTCCCGCGCCGATCTTGTCCAGCCCGTAGGACTCGGCTTCGGCTTTTGCAGGATTGCGGTCGCAGCGAAGAAAGGGGTCTCGACGCTTGACGGCGCCGACCGGCCGACCGTTCGCGTGGCGACAAAGTATCCGCACATCACGATGGATTACTTCAACTCGCGCGGCATTCCCGTGGAGATCATTCCACTTTCCGGTTCAATCGAGCTGGCGCCGCTGGTGGGGCTCGCCGACCGCATCGTGGATCTCGTCGAGTCCGGACGCACGCTGAAGGAAAACGGACTCGAGATCATCGAGGTCATTGCCGAGAGCCACGCGCGGCTGGTCGTGAATCGCGCGGCGTACCAGACCAAGCGCGCTCAGGTTCTGGAATTCATTGAAGGCCTATGCAAATCATCGACCTGACCGCCGGACTTGACTTCCAGCAGATCGAATCCTTGATGGGCGCCGGCGCCGAAGCGGCGGCCGTGGACCTGGACGTCGCCGGGATCATTGAGAACGTTCGCCGCCGCGGCGATGCCGCGCTTTGTGAATACTCGCGCCGGTTCGATGAATTCGAATTGACGCCGTCCGATCTGCGCCTTCCGGAGGGCGAAATCAAGAAGCATGCGAGTCTGGCGGATGAAGGGATGCTCGCGGTTCTTCGGAAGGCGATTCGCAATATACGGGATTTTCACGAGCAGCAGGTCGAAGACTCGTGGGAATACTACGCCGGCGACGGAGTCCGGCTCGGCGTGAGAAACACGCCGATTGATCGAGTCGGCGTCTACGTTCCCGGCGGCAAAGCGGCGTACCCGTCGTCCGTTTTGATGAACGTGATTCCCGCGCAGGTTGCAGGAGTAGGCCGGATCGTCGTTGCGACGCCCCCAAGATTTCTCGAACAGAATCCGTTGATCGCTGCGGCGCTGGACCTGCTGAACATCGATGAGGTCTATCGCGTCGGAGGCGCGCAGGCCGTGGCCGCGCTGGCGTACGGAACCGCGACGATTCCGCGCGTGGACAAAGTCGTCGGACCCGGCAATGTCTACGTACAGGCGGCGAAGCGCATGGTCTACGGCGTCGTCGATATCGACATTATCGCAGGCCCGAGCGAAGTCGCCGTCATCGCCGACGACACGTGCGATCCCGCCTGGGTCGCAGCCGATCTGCTGGCTCAGGCGGAGCACGATGAAATGGCTCGCGCCTGGCTGATTTGCTGGTCTCGGAGCGTCGTCGCCGCAGTTTTTGACGAGGTCCAGATTCAACTGGAGTCGCTCGAGCGGCAGAAGATCGCCCGGGCCGCCATTCGCGACAGAGGCGCCGCGTTCGTTGTTGCGGACGAGAACGCGGCCATCCAACTTGTCAATATGATGGCGCCGGAACACGTGCAGGTGCTCATGGCCGAGCCGGATCACGTGGCCGACAACGTCCGGCACGCCGGCGCGCTCTTTATCGGCCGGTACGCCCCTACTGCGGTCGGCGATTATTTCGCCGGACCCAGCCATGTGCTGCCGACCGGGCGCACGGCGCGCTTCTTCTCGCCGCTCGGCGTTCCGGATTTTATGAAGCGCACCAGCGTCATTCGGTATTCCGGACGCGCCATCGAGCGTTATGGGGAAATGATTGAACGGTTCGCAATTGCAGAAGGACTGACGGGACATGCAAGATCGGTCGCCATCCGACGTCATCAAGCCTGAAGTGCGCAGCGCTTCGGCGTATACGCTGAAGCACTTCAAGGCCGACGTCAAACTCGATCAGAACGAGAACCCTCACGAGCTGCCGCAGGAGTTCAAGCGAGAAGTGGCCGAGCGCGTCCTGGTCCGGCCCTGGGGAAGGTATCCGGAGTTCGTGCCGGCGGCCATGACCCGGACGCTGGCGGAGTTTACCGGATGGCCGGAAGACGGAATCCTTGTCGGCAACGGTTCGAACGAATTGATCCAGGCCGCGCTCGCCGTCACGCTGGGCCCCGGGCGCACCGTCGTCATCCCCCAGCCGACGTTTACGCTCTACAAGCTTCAGTCGTCGGTTCTCCAGGCTCGAATCGTGACCGTTTCTTTAAAGGAACGCGAAGCCTTTCTCCCCTTTCGAGGGGAAGAGCCGCCGAAGGCGGCAGGGGGTCAATCGCCCGACAAGGGCGTGCGCGAGTTCACCTTCGACGTGGACGGCCTTGCGCAAGCCGCCCGAAGCGCCGAGGTCGTCGTGATCTGCTCGCCCAACAACCCAACCGGCACGCTGCTGGAACTGAAGGACCTCGCCTGCATTCTCGACAACGCGCGCGGCATCGTTCTTCTTGACGAGGCGTATCACGAATTCAGCCGGCAGTCCGCGTTCCCGCTGTTGGCTTCACACAGGAATCTCGTCGTGTTGCGGACGTTTTCAAAAGCAATGTCCATGGCGGGCCTGCGCTTCGGCTACATGCTTGCCCATCCGGAGATCGCGCGGGAAGTACACAAAGCGAAGCTTCCTTACAACGTGAACATCTTTTCACTGACCGCCGCGCAATTGATCGTCGAGCGGGGCGGGGTTCAGAAAGCAGCCGTGGAAGCGGTGATCGCCGAACGCGAACGGCTATTTGCGGAACTCCGAAAGCGAAGGGGCGTTGAAACGTTCGCCTCACACGCAAATTTTCTTCTCTTCCGCACCGCGCGACCGGCGCGTGAGATCTTCGACGCGTTGTACAAACAGGGCGTGCTCGTCCGGGATGTCAGTTCATACCCGATGCTGGAACGCGTGCTGCGCGTGACGGTCGGCAAGCCGGAAGAAAACAATCGCTTTCTGACGGCGTTGGATCGCGTACTGGAGGATCGATGAATCAGGACTGTGGGGGCCGTCTATGATCGCCCCGCGCAGCGCGTCGAAGGCGCGCAAGACAAAAGAAACGGACATTCGCGTCCGTTTGAATCTGGATGGGACGGGCCAATACGACATCCATACGGGAATCCCGTTTTTCGATCACATGCTGGCTCAACTGGCGCGTCACGGGCAGATGGACCTGACTATTGATGCGAAGGGCGACCTCGAAATCGACGGACACCACACGGTCGAAGACGTGGGTCTGGTCCTCGGACAGGCGATCCATGAAGCCCTCGCCGACCGCCGTGGAATATCGCGATTCGGCCACGCCTATGTCCCTCTCGACGAAGCGCTCACGCGCGTCGTCGTGGATCTGTCCGGCCGGCCGTACCTCGTGTTCAAGGCGGAATTTCGCACGCCCCGCATTGGAGATCTGCAGACGGAGCTGATCGAGGAGTTTATGAAGGCCCTGGTGCAGGAAGGGAAATTCAACCTTCACATCGAGACGTTATACGGACGCAATCAGCACCACATTGCTGAAACCATCTTCAAAGCCCTGGCGCGCGCGCTGCATGCCGCCACGCGCGTGTCGGCGGACGTACAGGATGTGCCGTCGACGAAAGGAGTGTTGTGAGGATTTCGGATTTCGGATTTCGGATTGCCGATTTGGCGGCATCATGATTACGGTTCTCGACTACAAGTTGAACAACCTGCGCAGCATCGAAAACACGCTGCGGCGGTTGGGACACGAGGTCAAGACGACGTCGGATCCGGAGGACGTGGGCAAAGCCGATAAGCTGATCCTGCCGGGCGTCGGCGCTTTTCGCGACGGGATGCACAATCTGGCCGAATTCGGTCTGATCGAGCCTTTCATCGAGCGCGTGCGCGCCGGCGTTCCAACGCTCGGAATCTGCCTGGGAATGCACTTGTTGTTCTCGGAGAGCGAAGAGTTCGGGCGTCATAGAGGACTCGATCTGATTGCGGGCCGCGTCCGCCGGATTCCGGACGGCGTCCACGTTCCGCACATGGGCTGGAATCAACTGCGCTTGCGTCAGTCCGACGCGTTCCTTGCTGGAATCGAGCCGGGCAGCTTTGTCTACTTTGTGCACTCGTACTACACGGAGCCCGCTGCCGCGAACGCGACTCTGGCCTCCACCGATCACGGGATCGAATTTCCCGCAATCGTGCGGCAAAACAATATCTGGGCGACGCAGTTCCACCCGGAGAAGAGCCAAAAGGTGGGGGAACGGCTGCTCGACAACTTCGCCCGGTTATGAAGGTTATGAACATCTATCCGGCCATCGACATTCTTCAAGGCAATGCCGTCCGGCTCCGGCAGGGTCGCGCATCCGACGCGACCGTTTACGGAAAGCCGATGGAAATGGCCGAGAGATGGTTTCGCCTTGGCGCCAGATATCTGCATATGGTGGATCTCGACGGCGCATTCGAGGGCGCGCCGCGCAACCACGGCGTCATTGCGGAGATCGTCCGAACGTTTCCGGATCTCAAAGTCCAGGCCGGCGGAGGAATCCGCAGCATGGCTGCGCTCGAGGGAATTTTGGACGCCGGGGTTGCGCGCGCCGTTCTCGGGACGAGCGCGGTCAAGGATCCCGCCTTTGTCGCGGACGCGCTGAAGCACTATCGCGACCGAGTCGCCATCGGAATTGACGCGCGCGACGGCATTGTCAAAGTCTCAGGCTGGACGGCAGACTCCGAAGTCGCCGCCGTCGATCTGGCAAGAAGACTTGAAAATCTCGGCGCCACATTGGTCGTTCATACCGACATATCCCGCGACGGCGTTCTGTCGGGACCGAACATTGGCGCGACCAAGGAAATGCTGGAGCAAACTCGGCTCCGTGTGATTGCGTCCGGCGGAGTCGCCGCCCTCGACGATGTGCGTGCGCTGGCCGAACTCCGTCATCCCCGGCTCGACGGCGTGATTATTGGAAAAGCGTTGTACGAAGGGAGGGTGGAGTTGGGGGAAGCTTTGAGGATTGCGGATTGCGGATTTCGGATTGCGAATTTCGAGAAGCGAAATCCGCAATCCGCAATCCGAAATCCGAAATGACCCTTTATGCTCGCTAAACGCATCATCCCGTGCCTTGACGTCAAAGACGGACGCGTCGTTAAGGGCGTGCACTTTGTCGAGCTGCGAGACGCCGGGGATCCGATTGAATGCGGCCTACGCTACTCGGAGGAAGGCGCAGACGAGTTGGTGTTTCTGGATATCACCGCTTCATCGGACCGGCGGAACATCGTGGCGGGTATGGTGCAGCGCGTTGCCGACGCCATCAATATTCCCTTCACCGTTGGAGGCGGACTGCGCTCGCTGGAGGACATTCAACTCATACTCCGAGCGGGCGCCGACAAGGTGTCGCTGAATACGTCGGCGGTCGAGAATCCACGGCTCATCCGGGACGCCGCGGAGCGTTTTGGAAGCCAGTGCATCGTCGTCGCCATCGACGCGCGGCGCGAGTCCTCGCCGGACCGCTGCGTTTACCGCGTGTATACTCATGGCGGACGCCGCCGCACGGATCTGGACGCCGTTGAGTGGGCGATCGAAGCGGCGAGACTCGGCGCCGGAGAAATCCTGCTGACGAGCATGGACGCCGACGGCACAAAAAACGGCTATGATCTCGATCTCACGCGGCGAATCGCAACCGCCGTTCAGATCCCGGTAATTGCTTCGGGCGGCGCAGGAACGTTGGAACATTTGTATAAAGGTCTCACCGAAGGCGCTGCAAGCGCCGTGCTGGCTGCATCCATTTTTCACTTCCGCGAGGTCACAATCGCGCAGGCAAAGAGCTACCTGCGCGAGCGAGGCGTTCTGGTCCGATGAACAAACTCGATATTCTTCGCAGCGCCCGGTTTGACGTCGACGGTCTCATTCCCGCGATCGTACAGGACGCCGCCACGCGCGAAGTTTTGACGGTTGCGTATATGAATGAAGAAGCGCTCCGCAAGACTCTGGAAAGCGGCGAGACGCACTTTTGGAGCCGCAGCCGTCAAGAGTTGTGGCATAAGGGGGAGACGTCGGGGAATACGCAGAAGGTCCGGAACGTCCGTCTGGATTGCGACCGGGACGCGGTGCTGGTTGAAGTTGAGCCGCGAGGGCCGGCATGCCACACCGGATCATATTCCTGCTTTGAATCGACCGCCGGTTTCGGCGGCGTTGTTCAGCAACTCTATCAACTGATTGAACAGCGCAAGCAACAACGTCCCGAAGGCAGCTACACGGTCCGGCTGTTCAGCGAAGGCATCGACAAGATCGTCAAGAAATTCGGCGAAGAAGCAGTCGAAACCGTCATTGCCGCCAAGAACAGCTCCCCGCAGCGCATCGTCGAGGAAACGGCCGACCTGCTCTATCACCTGATGGTGATGCTTGTAGAGAAAGGGGTCACGCTGGATGAGATTCGGGAGGAGCTGGAAAAGAGAAAGGGCGGCGGGAAGAGGGATTGAAGATTGCGCGGTCATAGAAGGTGTGAACGAATTGGCACGACCCCCTGCCGCCTTCGGGCTCGTTTACTCCCCCTTTGAGGGGGAGAGCCGCCGAAGGCGGCAGGGGGTCAGAACTCCGGTAATCGGCATTCATTCACACTTGCTATGACCGCGCACGGCCCCAATGAGGGGTGCAAAATCTAGTATGCATCCAGAGTTCGATCAAGTCCTGAAACTCCGGGAACACGGCAACGTCATTCCCGTCTACAAGTCCGTTGTCGCGGACTTTCTGACGCCGGTGTCTGCGTTTCTCAGGCTTGAAAGGGATCGGCCGTACGCCTTTCTGCTTGAAAGCGTCGAAGGCGGTGAAACCATCGCGCGCTATTCGTTTCTCGGATCGGATCCGTTCTTGATCCGGCGGTATCGCAAGGGACAGCCGGCGGACTTCATGCAGAGCCTGCGCGTAACGCTGAAGCGATTTCGGTCCGCCAGGACGCCCAATCTGCCGCCGTTTACGGGCGGCGCCGTCGGGTATTTCGGTTATGACATGGTCCGCACCGTTGAGAACATTCCCGACACCGGCCGCGACGACCTTGAAATCGACGACGCCGCGCTCATGTTCTACAAAACCGTGCTGGCGTTTGACCATCTGCGGCATCAGATCCACATCATTTCGAACCTCTTTGTCGAGGAAGGGCCGCCGCTCGAGGAGCAATACCGGCAGGCGGCGGAGGAAATCCGAGGGATCGAAATGCTGTTGCGTGCGCCGCTGGAGACGCCGGCGCCGACCGTGAATATGGAGGAGGTTGTCGTACGGTCGAATTTCGAAAAGCGCGACTACCTGAAGGCCGTCGCAGCGGTGAAGGACTACATTGCGGCAGGCGACATCTTTCAGGGCGTTCTTTCGCAGAGATTCGAAGTCGATCTGAAGACGCCGCCGTTTGAAATCTATCGCGCGCTGCGCATCGTGAATCCGTCTCCGTACATGTACTTCCTCAAGATGCCGGAAGCGTCCATCGTCGGCTCGTCGCCTGAACTGCTGGTGCGGATCCGCGGCCGCGAAATCTCTTACAGACCGATCGCAGGTACGCGGCCGCGCGGCAAGGATGACGCCGAGGATGAAGCGCTGCAGCAGGAACTGATCGAAAGCGAGAAGGAGCGGGCTGAACATATCATGCTGGTCGATCTCGGCCGGAACGACCTGGGAAGAGTCTCGAAATACGGCAGCGTTCGAGTCGAGGACCTGATGGTGGTCGAGCGGTACTCGCACGTCATGCACCTCGTATCCTCCGTCCGCGGGGAACTGCGTGAAGACTCCGACCGGCTCGATACGCTCATGGCCTGCTTTCCCGCAGGAACCGTTTCCGGCGCGCCTAAAGTGCGGGCGATGGAAATCATCGACGAACTCGAACCGACGAAGCGCGGCGTGTATGCGGGAGCGATTCTGTACGTCGATTTCAGCGACAATCTGGATTCATGCATCGCCATCCGAACGCTCGTGGCCCGCGGCGGCAAGGGCTACATTCAGGCAGGCGGCGGAATCGTAGCGGATTCTTCGCCTGAAGAGGAGTACGTGGAAACCGTGAACAAGTCCCGAGCGCTGATCCGCGCGATTCAAATGGCGCAGCGGGGATTTGAATTATGATTTCGGAATTCGGAATTCGGATTGCGGATTTGCCTTTTCTTAAATCCGCAATCCGCAATCCGCAATCCGCAAGCCCAAAAGACCGTGATTCTTGTCATCGATAACTACGATTCCTTTACCTACAACCTCGTCCAGTATCTCGGCGAGATGGGCGAAGAACTGCGCGTCTATCGCAACGACCGCGTCACGCTTGAGGAAATCGACAGCCTGAAGCCGTCGCACATCGTCATTTCTCCCGGACCAGGCGCGCCGCAGCAGGCCGGGATTTCCGAGCAGGTTGTGCAGTATTTCCACAAGCACACGCCGATTCTCGGCGTGTGTCTGGGGCACCAGGCTATCGGCGAGGTTTTTGGAGGAAAGATCGTGCGCGCGCCGACGTTGATGCACGGCAAGACAAGCCAGATTTTTCACGACGGCAAAACCGTTTTCCGAGGGCTGCCGCAGGGATTTCCAGCAACGCGCTATCACTCGCTCGCCGTCACGGCAATTCCACCGGTCTTGGAAGTCAGCGCTGAAACAAAGGACGGCGTGGTGATGGGCCTCCGTCATCGCGACTATCCGACCGAAGGCGTTCAGTTTCATCCGGAATCGATCATGACGGTCGTCGGCAAACAGTTGCTCGCGAATTTTGTGAGGCGCTAACCATGCTTGCCGAAACGATTCACAAACTCGTCGACCGCATCGACCTGAGCGAGGCAGAGGCGCGTCAGGCCATGAAAGAGCTGATCGATGGACGGGCGCCGGACGCGCAGATCGGCGCTTTCCTGACCGCGCTTCGCATGAAAGGTGAAACCGCCGAGGAAGTCATCGGATTGGTACGGGCGATGCGCGAGCGCGCTGAGCCTTTTTGGGACGGAGAAGCCCTGGCGGTGGCGGATACCTGCGGGACGGGAGGCGATGCGTCCGGCACGTTCAATATCTCCACCGCCGCTGCATTCGTGGCCGCCGGCGCGGGAGTCCGCGTGGCCAAGCACGGCAATCGGTCGAGGACGGGTTGTGGAAGCGCAGAAGTCATGGAAGCTTTGGGCGCCGATATTCAACTGCCGATTGACCGCCTGCGTAAAGCGGTTGCTGAAATCGGCGTTGGCTTTCTCTTTGCTCCCCGATTCCATCCATCGATGAAGCACGTTGCGCCCGCGCGTTCGCAGCTCGGTATGCGGACGGTCTTCAACATCCTCGGACCTCTGGCGAATCCGGCGCACGCCTGCTATCAGGTGGTCGGCGTCTTCTCATCCGAGATCATGGAGCTGATGGCCAACGCGCTTCAGGGACTGGGAGCGGCTCATGCGTTCGTCGTTCATGGCCTGGATGGAACCGACGAAATCTCGATCTGCGCTCCAACGCAGATTGCAGAATTGGCGAAAGGCGAGATCCGCTTTTACACCGTCACGCCCGAAGATTTCGGACTCGCCTCTGCTGCGCCTGATTCCGTTCGCCGCGGCGATGTTCCAGCAAATGCGGCCATGATCGAAGCCGTGCTTCGCGGCGAGCGCGGCCCGCGGCGCGACGTCGTTCTGATGAACGCTGCCGCCGCGATTGTCGCCGCCGGCGCGGCCGTCAGCCTGAAAGACGGATTTCGAGCAGCGGCTGACGCGATCGACAGTGGACGCGCCCACCAAAAACTGGAGCAATTACGGGAGCTGTCGCGGTGAAATCGCTCGCCAGCACGCATATCCTCGCCCGAATCGTGGAAGCCAAGCGCGCGCGGCTGCATCAGACGAAGATGCGGGCGCCGGAAGCCGTTGTGAAGCGCATGGCGGCGCAGGCGCCGCCGCCCCCCTCGTTTGCGGAAGCGCTCGAACCCTCACCGTTGCCAGCGGTGCGGATCGTCGCAGAGGTCAAGAAAGCGTCGCCGTCGAAGGGGTTGCTGAACGGGAACTTCTCCGTCTCGGACTTGGCGGCGGCGTATTCGGACGCCGGCGCCGCGGCGATATCGGTCGTGACGGAGGAAGACTTCTTCCAGGGAGATCTGGCGTGGGTCAGTCAGGTGCGAAAAATATCGCCGCTGCCCGTTCTTCGGAAAGACTTCATCTTCGACCCATTCCAGATCTACGAAACCCGAGGCGCCGGCGCGAGCGCCGTACTGTTGATTGCGGCGATGCTGCGCCCTGAGGAATTGAAGACGTTGCTGGCGCTGGCGAATGAAGTGAAGCTCGACGCTTTGGTGGAAGTTCATGACGAACAGGAACTCGGCGAGGCGCTGGACGCGAACGCGCGCATCATTGGCGTCAATAACCGGAATTTGAAAACCTTTGAAGTCGATCTCGGAGTTTCTCTGCGCCTCGGCAAATTGATTCCGGACGATCGCTTGTTCATCGTCGAAAGCGGCATCCGAACCCGAGCGGACATGGATGCGCTTCTGGAAGCCGGCGCCGACGCGTTTCTGATCGGAGAGGCTTTCGTCGCCTCGGCAGATCCGGCGGCGGCCATTCGGGGACTGTTGTGACCCGCGTCAAGATTTGCGGCATCACGAACCCCGATGACGCGCGGGATGCGGTCCTCCTCGGCGCCGACGCCATTGGCCTGAACTTCTATGACAAGAGTCCCCGCTGCCTGAATGCGTCGCAAGCTGCGAGGATCATTGATGCGGCGCCTGCGCTTGTCGGCATTGTGGGCGTTTTCGTCAATCATCCTGACCCGCAGGCGCTCGAAGACTTTGCTGTATCTCTGGGTCTGCACGCCGTTCAACTTCACGGCGCCGAAACGCCGGACTATTGCTCGATGATTCAGCGCGTCAAAGTGATCAAAGCCTTCCGCGTGGACACTGCGTTCAGGGTCGAATCCTTGCGGTCGTACGGCAGCCGCATGTTTTTGCTGGACTCGGGCGGCGGAACCGGCCAGGTGTTCGATTGGAGCCTCGCTTACGGCGCCAACGCTTTCGGCTCGATCATTGTCGCGGGCGGATTGAATCCCGACAACGTCGCCGACGCGGTGTCCGGGCTGCACCCGTTTGCGGTGGATGTTTCAAGCGGCGTTGAAGACGCGCCGGGCAAGAAGAGCTATGAAAAAATGCAGCGGTTCATTGAGGCCGTGCGACGGACGGATGTAGCCCTGCTTGGAAAGGGGAAGTTTTGAGTTCTGAGTTGTGAGTTATCAGTTCCGTGGCAAAACTCAAAACTCAAAACTCAAGACTCAAGACTCAAACCATGAAAGGTCACTTCGGAATCTACGGCGGTCAATTCGTCCCTGAGACGTTGATGCATCCACTTGAAGAGCTGGAGGCGGCGTATGAAGAAGCTCGCGGCGACAGCGCGTTTCAAGCGCGTCTGGGCTACTTGCTGCATGAATATTCCGGCCGTCCCACGGCGCTTTATCTTGCCGATGGCCTCACTGAGGCTTGGGGAGGCGGAAAGATCTATCTCAAGAGAGAAGATTTGAACCACACGGGCGCGCACAAGATCAACAATTGTCTGGGACAAGGACTGCTGGCCGAGCGCATGGGAAAGCGGCGCGTCATCGCGGAAACCGGCGCAGGTCAGCATGGAGTCGCCGCGGCTACTGTCTGCGCGATGCTCGGCCTGGATTGCGAAATCTACATGGGGGAAGAAGACATGCGGCGCCAGGAGCTGAATGTCTTCCGCATGAAGCTGCTGGGCGCCCGCGTGATTCCAGTTTCATCGGGAAGTAGAACGCTCAAAGACGCCATCAATGAGTGTATGCGCGACTGGGTGACCAACGTCCGCACGACGTATTACCTGCTGGGATCCGTGCTCGGTCCCCATCCGTACCCCGCAATGGTGCGCGACTTCCAATCCGTCATTGGCCGCGAGGCGCGCGCTCAGATTCTCGAGAAAGAAGGCCGTCTTCCGGATATCCTGATTGCCTGCGTGGGCGGCGGCAGCAACGCGATGGGATTGTTTCATGCATTTGTTCCGGATTCGAGCGTGCGCATGATCGGCGTTGAGGCCGGCGGGAGAGGGCCCGCGCTTGGCGATCACGCTGCTCGCTTTTCCGGAGGACGCCCCGGCGTATTGCATGGAACGTTTTCCTACATTCTCCAGGATCAGCACGGTCAGGTCGTCCCCACGCACTCTGTATCTGCGGGCCTCGACTATCCCGCTGTCGGGCCCGAACACGCGAAGCTGCACGATTCAGGCCGTGTGGAATACACGTCCATCAATGATGACGAGGCTCTGGCCGCCTTCGCTGAGTTGAGCCGATTGGAAGGGATCATCCCCGCGCTGGAAAGCGCCCACGCGGTGGCGCAAGCGAAGAAACTGGGGACCGAGCCTGGTCAGATCGTCGTAGTGAATCTGTCGGGGCGGGGCGATAAGGATGTGATGGAGGTTGCGCGCCTACAGTCACACATATGACTCGTATCGAAAGACGGTTTGCACAACTCAAAAGCGAAGGCCGGAAGGGATTCATTCCGTACCTCACCGCAGGCGATCCCGACCTGAATCTCACGCGCGACCTCATCCTCGCGCTCGAGCGCGCGGGCGCGGACGTGATCGAGTTGGGCGTTCCGTTTTCTGATCCAATCGCTGACGGCCCGGTCATCCAACGAGCGACGGGGCGCGCGCTGGCCAATCAGGTCACGTTGAGGGACGTGCTGAGGACCGGCGGCGAAGTCCGGCGCCGGTCCGAGATGCCGCTGCTGCTGTTCAGCTATTACAATCCTCTTCTCCGCTACGGGCTGGAAAAGCTCGCGCGGGACGCTGCGGATTCGGGCTTCGACGGGGTTCTGGCGACGGATCTGACGATCGAAGAATCGGATGAATTTGTGCGCATCATGAAAGCGGCCGGCCTTAACACGGTGTTCTTGGCGGCGCCGACCAGTTCAGCGCCGCGCATTCGGAAGATAGCTGCAACAACGACGGGCTTTCTCTATGCGGTCTCCCGCACCGGCGTGACGGGAGAGCAGCAGCAGCTTGAGCCCGAGTTGCGGGATTTCGTGCGGGACCTGCGCCGGCAGACGGATGTTCCCGTGGCCGTTGGTTTTGGAATCTCGCGTCCGGAGCATGTGCAAGCCGTGTGGCGCGAAGCCGACGCGGTCGTCGTCGGCAGCGCCATCGTGGCGGAAATTGAGCGTAACATCGGACGAGCGGATCTTGCGGAGCGCGCATCGGCGTTCACGCGGTGGTTGAGAGGCGAGACCGCATGAGCATCGACAAGTGGCGTTCCCGCATTGATGAGATCGATCGAAAACTCGTGGAACTCCTGAATGAACGTTCAAGATGCGCCATCGAAATCGGCAAAATCAAAAGGCGGCTCCACATGCGCGTCTTCGATCCCGAGCGTGAGCGCGAAGTGATCCGCAACGTTCAAAACGAAAACCACGGCCCGCTCGACGGCGAGAGCTTGCAGCGGCTCTTCGAGCGCGTAATCGATGAATGCCGCCGGATTGAGCGAAAGGCTTCAGAGGAGGAGTAAAGCAAAAGTTCATGGTCGTTGTGATGCAAGAAGGCGCCGCCGAAGAACAGATCCAAAGCGTCGTAGATCGTCTCATCCAGCTTGGATTCGACGTCCACCGGTCCACGGGCGCCAACCACACGGTGCTTGGGGCCGTCGGCGGCGCGTCCGTAGATCCGCGCGACGTCGAACTGCTCGACGGCGTGAGGGAAGTCGTGAAGATCTCGGCGTCTTACAAACTTGCGAGCCGCGCCTTCAGGCCGGGAGGAACCGTCGTAAAAGTTGGGCCCAAGGACAATGAAGTCGAGATCGGCGGCGCGAAGGTCGTGATGATGGCCGGGCCCTGCACGGTTGAGAGCCGCGAGCAGATGGAAGCGATTGCGCCGCTCATGAAGGATTGCGGGGTCCGGATTCTGCGGGGCGGCGCCTTCAAGCCGAGAACGTCGCCTTACAGCTTTCAGGGAATGGGTGAAGAAGGTCTTCGAATTCTGCGCGACGTCGCCGACAAGAACGGACTGCTGGTCGTCTCCGAGATCATGAACCAGACGCAGCTTCCCATGTTCGTCGAATACGTCGATCTCCTGCAGGTCGGCGCGCGCAACATGCAGAACTTCGATCTGCTCAAGGTTCTGTCTAAAGCGCCGAAGCCGGTCCTGCTCAAACGCGGGCCCGCCGCGACGATCGAGGAGTGGCTGCTTTCGGCGGAATATCTCATGACGGGAGGCAATCACCGCGTGGCTCTGTGCGAGCGAGGCATCCGTACGTTTGAGAACTACACGCGCAACACGCTGGACATCTCGGCCATCCCGGTCGTGAAGAAACTGTCGCACCTTCCCATCCTGGTCGATCCGTCGCATGGCACCGGCCGTCGCGACAAAGTTCCTCCGATGGCGCGCGCCGCCGTAGCGGCGGGCGCCGACGGGCTCCTGATCGAAGTGCACCATGCGCCGGAGACCGCGCTGTGCGACGGCGCGCAGTCCTTGTATCCCCACGCCTTCCGCGATCTGATGTCTCAATTAAGAATCATCGCGCCGGCGGTCCAGCGCGAGATCATGTAGATGGACGCGGGGTTTCCACGCTCGGTGGTCATTTACGGCGCCGGCCTCATGGGAACTTCGTTCGCGCTGGCGCTGAAGCGCAGACCTTCAACCGGATCTCCCGTCCGCATCTATGCCGTAGACCGTCCGGACGTTCTGCAGCGCGCGAGTCTTCACGGAGCATTCGAAGGGTCGGGTGAGAGCCAGGACGTTGACCTGATCGTGCTCGCCGCTCCCGTCGGCCAAATTCTCAAACTGCTGGAAACGCTCGAGCCGGGACGGGCGATCATTCTGGATCTCGGGAGCACGAAAGTTGAAATCTGCAAGACCGCCGAGCGCCGCAGGCTTCCCTTCATTGGCGGGCATCCGATGACGGGATCGGAGCGCTCCGGTCCGGAAGCCGCGTCCGCCGAGCTCTTCAAAGGCGCCCCGTTCTTTCTTTGTCCGATTGCCTCGACGCCCGGCCGGGCTGCAGTGGAGCTTGAGGATCTCATTCGGTCCATCGGAGGGACGCCGCTGCAAATAACGGCGGAGGAACATGACCGGATCGTCGCCAGGCTCAGCCATTTGCCGCAGCTCGTGTCTACGCTCCTGGCCGACTACGCTTCCGATCACCGGGATCTCGCAGGCCCCGGATGGAAGTCCCTGACGCGCCTGGCAGCCAGCCCGTTTCATGTATGGCGCGACATTCTGCAGACGTCCGGATATCTGCCCGGCGAGTTGCGTGCGTTTATCGAGCGATTGCAATCGCTGCTGACGGCTCTCGAAGCCAACGATCTCGGGGAGATTGAAGCCGTCTTCAGGCGCGCCAATCGGGCGGTTTCGGAGGAAACGCGTGAATAAGGTTGTTCGTGACGCCATGGAAGCCATCGCCGGAGTCGAAGACGGCGCGACGATCATGATGGGCGGATTCGGTCTGTGCGGCATTCCGGAGAACCTCATCGCCGCGGTCCGGGAGAAGGGAATCAAGGATCTCACGATTATCAGCAACAACGCCGGCGTCGACGGCTTCGGGATCGGGCTGCTGCTGGAAACGCGGCAGGTCCGAAAGATGATATCGACCTACGTCGGCGAGAATCAGCTCTTCGAGCGCCTGGTTCTTTCAGGAGAGATGGAAGTCGAGCTCATACCACAGGGAACTTTCGCCGAAAGAATACGCGCCGGCGGCGCCGGCATTCCGGCGTTCTACACGCCTACGGGCTACGGCACTGTTGTCGCGGAGGGCAAGGAGACGCGCGAGTTCGACGGCCGGATGTACGTTCTCGAACGGGCGCTGACGGCGGACTTTGCTTTCGTGAAAGCGTGGAAGGGAGACGTACTCGGCAATCTCCTCTATCGCAAAACCGCGCGGAACTTTAACCCCGTGATGGCGTCCGCTGCGAAGATCACTGTGGCCGAGGTGGAAGAGCTTGTTGGACGCGGAGATCTGAATCCTGACCTTGTTCACACGCCTGCAATCTACGTCCAGCGGATTTTCCAGGGCCGAAACTACGAAAAACGCATCGAGAAACGCACGGTCAGAAAGGCGGGTTCCTCATGAGCGGTCTACCCAAGCGCGACATTATCGCGCGTCGCGTCGCGCGCGAAATGAAAGACGGCTACACGGTCAACCTTGGGATCGGCATGCCGACGCTCTGCGCGAACTACATCCCGCCCGGCGTCGACGTTCTGCTGCAGTCGGAGAACGGCATGCTCGGCGTCGGACCGTTTCCATTGGAAGGAACCGAAGATCCCGACCTCATCAACGCCGGAAAAGAAACCATCACGGAGCTGCCCGGCGCATCATACTTTTCCAGCGCCGAATCCTTCGCGATGATCCGCGGTGGTCACGTCGATCTCACGGTCCTCGGCGCCATGGAAGTGGACGAGCGGGGCAATCTGGCCAATTGGATGATCCCCGGAAAGATGGTGAAAGGCATGGGAGGCGCTATGGATCTGGTGGCCGGCGCCAAACGCGTCATCATCGCGATGGAACACGCCACGCGCGAGGGCAAACCCAAAATCCTGAAGAAATGCACGCTGCCCCTGACCGGAGTGGAAGTCGTCGATACGATTGTCACCGAGTTATGCTTGCTGGACGTTGCCAACCGCGGACTGATCGTACGCGAGCTCCACGAGGGCGTCAGTCTTGAACAGGTGCAGGCGCTCACGGAGCCGAGGCTGATCGTGGAGGGGGAGATTAAGAGGATGGAGTATTGATCGTGACGCTAGCGAAGAGAATGGCTGGGATTGCGAATTGCGAATTGCGAATTGCGAAATTGCGACTGCGTCTTCCTCAAATTCGCAATTCGCAATTCGCAATTCGAAATCTATGAAGATCAATTCCATCGTCATCGTCAACCTCCTCGCTCCCAAACAACGGTTCTTCGGCCGTCTGCAGGACATCAGCACGGCCGGCGTGACGGTGCGCGGAATCGATCTGGACGCGTTTGAGGACTGGATTGAAAACATTCAGGGTCATGAAGAGAGCGGCGTGCAGCCGACGACGATTTTCTTTCCGCTTCACCGTGTGGAGAAAATCATCCTCGATGAAGGGATCGGCGCGATTCCGTCGCTTTCGAACACGTTTCTGACCAAGGTTGGATGCTCTGTAGAAGACTACCTGGAGTAGACGATGAATATTGCGGTCATAGGCACGGGTTATGTTGGACTGGTCGCTGGAAGTTGCTTTGCCGAAAGCGGCAATGACGTCGTTTGCGTGGATAACAACGTAGAGAAGATTGCGAATCTCAAGAAGGGCGTCATTCCCATTTACGAGCCGGGTCTTCCCGAAATCATCGAACGCAATGTACGCGATGAACGATTGAGTTTCACGACGGATCTAGCGGCCGCGGTCAAGAAATCGCTCGTGATTTTCGTTGCGGTCGGAACTCCGACCACGCCGAGCGGGGCGGCTGACCTGAGCGCTGTTTTTGCAGTGGCTTCTGAGATCGGCCGGGCGATGGACCGTTACAAAGTCGTGGTCACAAAATCCACAGTACCGGTCGGCACATCCGAGAAAGTTCGCGAGATCATCGGCAAGCAGACAAAGCAGCAGTTCGACGTCGTTTCGAATCCGGAGTTCCTGAAACAAGGCGCCGCCGTGGAAGATTTCATGAAACCGGACCGCGTGATTCTTGGCGCGGATGACGTCCGCCCGGCGGAAATTCTGCGTGATCTCTACGCCCCATTCGTTCGCACCGGAAGTCCGGTTTTGGTGACGGACATCCGCACCGCGGAGATGCTCAAGTACGCGGCAAACGCATTCCTGGCGGCGCGGATCTCCTTCATGAACGAGATTGCAAATCTCTGCGAAGCCGTCGGCGCGGACGTCGATCTGGTGCGCAAAGGCCTCGGCGCGGATTCGCGGATCGGTCCGGCGTTTCTGTTTCCCGGCGTCGGCTATGGAGGGAGCTGTTTCCCCAAGGACACGCGTGCGCTGATAGAGACCGGCCGGGAGAGCGGGTACGCGATGCGGATACTGGAGGCCGTGGACGCCGTCAATGCCGGACAGTCTGTGCGATTCGTCGACAAAGTCCTGCGGCATTTCAACGGCGACGTAAAAGGCAAGCGATTCGGCGTCTGGGGGCTGGCGTTCAAGCCCCGCACGAATGATATGCGGGACGCCCCGTCCATCACGATCGTCGGATCCCTTCTTGACAAGGGCGCGTCAGTGGCCGCCTATGACCCGGAAGCGATCGAAGATGCAAAGCGCATTTTCGGAACGAAGATCGAATACGCGCCCAACAATTATGCGTGTCTGGAAGGAGCGGACGCCTTGTTGCTCGTAACGGAATGGCAGGCGTTTCGCAATCCCAACTTTGACCGCATCAAGGGAATCATGCGGCAGCCCGTCGTCTTCGACGGCCGCAACATTTATGATCCCGCGCATCTGCGAGAACTTGGATTCACCTACTACGGAATCGGGAGAAAATGAAGAACGACAAAAAGAAACGCGCCGTCGTCACAGGCGGCGCCGGCTTTCTGGGCAGCCACCTTTCCGATAATCTGCTGGAGCGCGGATACGAAGTCCTGTGTCTGGATAACCTGCTGACCGGCAATACCGATAATATTGCTCATCTGCTGGGCCATCCGCGGTTCAACTTTGCGAAGCACGACGTCACTCAATACATGTTCGTCGAGGGGCCGGTGGAAGTGGTCTTTCACTTCGCATCGCCCGCCTCGCCCGTCGATTACCTGGAACTGCCCATTCAAACGTTGAAAGTGGGCTCGCTTGGCACGCACAAAGCGTTGGGACTCGCCAAGGAAAAGAAGGCGCGATTTGTTCTGGCCAGCACTTCCGAGGTGTACGGCGATCCTCTCGTGAATCCGCAGCCGGAAACGTATTGGGGCAATGTGAATCCAATCGGGCCGCGGGGAGTCTACGACGAGGCGAAGCGTTTCGCGGAGGCCATGACGATGGCGTATCGCCGCTATCACGGCGTGGACACCCGGATCGTTCGAATCTTCAATACCTACGGACCGCGAATGCGGCCCCGCGACGGGCGGGTCGTTTCGAACTTCATAGTACAGGCGCTGCAGGGCAAGCCTCTCACGGTTTATGGCGACGGCTCGCAGACGCGCAGCTTCTGCTATGTGTCGGATTTAATTCGCGGCATCGTGGCATTGTCGCAGGCGCCGCCGGGCGACGACATCGGGTTGCCGGTGAACATCGGCAACCCGGAGGAACGCACGGTGCGGGATCTCGCTAAGAAAGTACTGGCGCTCACGAAAAGTTCCAGCGCGATCGTCGAGCGTGAACTTCCGGTCGACGATCCGCAGCTCCGATGCCCCGACATCCGGCGCGCCCAGACGGTGCTGGGCTGGAAGCCGGAAGTAGACATCGATCGCGGTTTGGAAATGACGATTCAATATTTCAAGAAGATTCTCGCCCCGTGATTCTCGTCACAGGCGGCGCCGGCTACATTGGAAGTCATGCCGTCAAGGCGCTCCGCGCCGCCGGCTTCGAGCCTCTGATCTTCGACAATTTCTCGACCGGCCATCGGTCGTTCGTACGTTCCACCCCCTGCGTCGAAGGCGATGTTTGCAATCCCGCCGACCTGGAACGCGCGTTCGCACGCTACCCGATTGAAGGCGTACTGCACTTTGCGGGCAAAGCTCTCGTCCCCGAATCTCACGCCAAGCCGGAGTTGTATTATGCGACGAACGTTATCGGCGGCCTCCACCTCGTGACCGCTATGAAGACTCATAGCGTGCGCTATCTGATTTTCTCGTCCACGTGCGCCACATACGGCATTCCGGACGCCGTTCCGATCCGCGAGGATTTTCCACAGAAGCCGATCAGCCCGTATGGCGACAGCAAGCTCGCGTTCGAGCGCGCGTTGCACTGGTTCCACGCGTCGCACGGCCTGGAATATCTCTCTCTGCGATATTTCAACGCGGCCGGCGCCGATGCGGACGCCGAGTTTGGAGAGGATCACGACCCGGAAACGCACCTGATTCCGCTGGCGCTCGACGCGGCGGTGGGCCGAAAGCCGTACGTGACCGTCTTCGGGACCGACTATCCGACGCCCGACGGCACATGTCTGCGAGACTATATTCACGTGACGGATCTTGCCGAAGCCCATGTGGCAGGGTTGACGTCGCTGATGAAGGGTCGCGTGGAGTCTCAGGCTGTCAATCTTGGAACCGGACGCGGTTATTCCGTCAGAGAGGTAATCGAAGCGGCGCGCCGCATCACCGGACGGGATTTCATTGTCCGCGAAGGGCCTCGACGCGAGGGCGACCCGCCGGCGCTCATCGCGGCCGTGGATCGCGCGCGGGACCTGCTGGGTTGGACGGCCCGCGCCAGCAGCATCGAACAAATCATTGCATCCGCCTGGAACTGGCATCAGCGGTTTCGGCCCTCTGATAAGATTCAGTCATGAAGAAAACAATCGCTGTGCTGCTTACTGCGGGTTTGTTCTCCACGGTCCAGGCTCAGGAGAAGTCGCTCCTGTATGAAATTTCCGGCGCCGGACTATCGGAGCCTTCGTACTTGTATGGCACGTTCCACCTGCTTTGTCCGGCGGATCTGCAAGTGAGCGGCGCCGCGCGCAAAGCGATGGCTGCGGCGAAGCAAGTGTACCTGGAACTCGATCTCGACGATCCGTCGTTGCAGGCGAGTATGCTGAAAGCCATGGTGCTCACCGGCGGCAAGAGCCTGCGCGACTTCATGAGCGCGGAGGACTACGCGGCTCTCGACGCCTACATGCAGCGGAACCTTGGTTCGGGATTGGCGTCCATGGGCGTTCTCAAGCCCGTCGCGATTCTATCTGCGATGTACGTCAGCCTGCTGCAGTGCCAGCCGGCGTCATATGACCTTGCTTTTGCGGAGTTGGCTGGGAAAGACAAGAAGGACGTGTTCGGCCTGGAGACGGTTGAAGAACAGATGGCCGTTCTCGACAAGATTCCTCTCGACAAACAGCTTCAAAGCCTCGTCGAAATCGCCCGCAAGCCCGACGAAGCGCGGAAAGAAGTCAACGATCTGTTGAATGCGTACAAGGCGCAGGATCTGCCGCTATTGATGAAGTTGATGCGCGAAAGCCAATTTGACGGGGGAACGCGCGAATTCGAAGACGATCTCCTGGACGCGCGGAACCGTGCGTGGATTCCTCTCATTGAAAAAGCCGCCCGCGCAAAATCCACGTTCTTCGCTTTCGGCGCCGCGCACCTCGGCGGTCCAGAGGGAGTCGTCAGCCTGCTGCGGCAAAAAGGATACGCCGTCAAAGCGCTGCAATGATGCTGTCGTTATGCGGCCCGTCCACGTGACGGTCCCTTTGTCCGCACGACGAGATCAATCTCGCAATCCAGCACGTGAAGCAAAGCCACCATCTGATCCACGGATTTCCGATAGTTAGTCGCATCCAGAAGACGATAGAACTGCGCAGCGGACGTCCCAAGCCGCCGAATGATTTCGCGCCTTGACAACGCGCTTCGTTTCAAGCGATTTTCCGCTTCGACTGTGAGCCTGTAGAGTAGCGCATCACGAAGATAAGCCGGGTCCTGGTTGTATTCCAGGACCTGGTCGATGTGGACTGTCCCTTCGCGGCCTGACTCCAGAACATAGGTGAATCCTTCACCTCCCAATTCCTTGTCGACAAACGCTTGGCGGATTGGGTCACCCGTGCTCGGTTGAGGGTCGGATTTGGAATAGGGGAAATGGAGGGTCCGACGGGCAGTTCTGATCTCGAACGCCTTCTTGCGATTGTTGCATTTGACCGAACGAACTTTCACAAAAAACCCTCCGCTTCGAGTTTTTCGATCAAGTTGAGAACTCGTCGCGACGCCTTGCCTTTCATCGGCCTCCTGTTGTCGAGATCCCATTTCACGACCGAGGGCTGGTTGCAAGAGGTCCGTAAAGAGCGATCACCCGCCTCGACACGTGCACGTCTACCGTGACGCGAAGCTGGAATGGCGTCGAGCATCGGGCCTACCTGATCACGCGCCGCCGCAAGGTGTGCGCCAGTCTGATCGATATAGGCCCTTCCAAACGGTTCCGGAACGGATGCTGAGATCGCTGCGATTTCCTTGTCCGTCAGGCGTGCAACGTTTGAAGCGAAGCGATCCAGTTCCAGCGTCTGTCCTCGGATGGGAGCCGCTCTGATCCGCGACTCTCGCGCTGAACCCAGTCAGCATTCTACGTGAGGGACCACGGCTAGTGCGTGATTCGCTTGGACATTGAGAACCTTCCTTCCGTATTCGCCTGAAGTCCGCGGAGTACAGGCCCGGAATGAAAGTCCGGATCGTTTCGGTGGATAGTGCGGGTGGGAGCAGGCGTCCTTGCTGCGGGACAAGAGGCGCTCCGGAGCGCGCTGTCCGCAGTTTCAGGCCGCAGGCCAGCGGTTGTCCATTCGAACAATCCGAGGCAGGGCCTTACGGTCGCCGCGACTGGCGGCGCCTTTACCTTACTCATCGACGCACGCCGCAGTTTTCAGAACTTCGGTCCTCCACCGAAGGTCAGAACATCGCCATTGGGAAGCCGGATCTCACCGCCAGCTAGGATGCGGGAGGATTTTCTGGCGTCATCGGGCCGCGTCAACAAGACGGTCTGCGCGTCGTTCAGGTACAGAGGGTTGCGAGGTGGATGCACACGCGCGGAGATGGAAACCCCAGGTTGCAGCCGATCCTTCATCGAGCCCACCTTTTGCAACGCGTTGCCGAGCGAAGAGCCGTGGAGAATCCATGTCTCCGATTGACCCTTTTCATTCTTCGACTGGAGAAATAGAAGGACGTGTGGATTGACCCACTCCACGCGCAGGATCTCGCCTTCCAAAGTAATCGCTTTGGTCGTGTCGAAGTAGAGCGCCTGCGAGTGATGGCCTGCCGCCGATATACCCCACGCAAGGACGACCGCCAGGACAGCTATTCCGGGAAACGTAACTCTCATTCGATGATCCTCCACTTATCGATGTCGTTCTCATTGCCGGCTTATCCTAGGCGTCGCTAGATGCGTTTTCAATGACCTAAAAGATACCTGTCCAGGCTTTTAACGTCCCACACGCCCATTGAGGTTTGTAGAGCATCGAGGTATCATTGTCGATGTTCAGGGTATACCCGTCAAGATCGCTGCCGACGGCAACGTTCAGTATGAAGGAGGTCCCGATGAAGCTTCGTTACGTGGCGCCTTTCCTTGTGGTCCTGGCCATTGCGCCGTACCTCGGCGCGCAGGACCCGACTGGAACATGGTTGGGTGAAACCTCGGGGGCCGGTGGACTCGCGCGGCGCCCTATGAAGCTGGTCCTCAAGGCCGACGGCACTGGGACGATGGAAGTGGACAACGTTCGCGAGCTGCTGGATCTTAAAGTCGACGGCAACAAGGTGTCCTTCGCAGTCCGACCCCTGGTCGGAGGTCAGCCCGCGGGCTTCCTGTTCCGTTACAATGGCGAGGTTAAGGGCGATACGATGACGCTGTACGTGTCGATAGAGCGCGAAGGCGTCGAGCCCAACCGGAGTGAAGATCCGCTCATTCTGAAGCGGGACAAGGGACAGCCATGAGTTTTGAGTTATGAGTTATCGGTGACTCAAAACTCATAACTCAAAACTCAAAACTGATTAACTCAAAACTACCGGCCAAATACCCTTTTACCGTCTGCGGTGGTGATGGTGGCCTGTCCCACCGTCATGTGCTCAGCGACTCTGGCAGGACTTCCCGAAACGGTGACGACGTCGCCGGGCTTAAGAGTGTCCTGGCGCCAGCCCGCCCGGAACAGCGTATTCGGAGGACCGCCTTCGACTTTATATACCAATGTTTTTCCGCTCGGGTCCTTCACTTCGACATGCGTATATATGTGCGGATTCATCCAGTCGACTTTCTTGACCGTGCCGGTGAATTCAATTTTCTTGGTCGTATCGAACTCGGCGGAAACCGAGTGGTGCGCCAGCGCGGGGCCCACAGCGGGCAGCACACCGAAACTGAATACGAGCAGGGCCGATAGAATTCGCGTCATCCCTACCTCCTGATGCTTCCTGGGTACGGCAGAAATTATTTGTCTGCGCGTGCGGGAAGTCAAGGACAAGGACGGTCAAGGGCGGATCACCGGCGGCCGGCGCCGGTGCGGTAAACGACGTCCACGACGTTTCGGATGAACTGCTCGTCCGAAACGCCTTCTGTCGCCTCCGGGGGGAGGTCGACCTTAGCGCGAAAATGCGAGGCCAGTTCCGCAAAGAGCGCAACGCGCGCAGCGGGCTCGAACTGATCGCGGCGGATCAACGCCTGCACCGCGGTTGACGCTTCGGCAGGCGAAACGCGCTGGCGTAGGCGCGCCGCAAGACGCCCATGCTGCCGCAGAGAATTGAACTTGCCCGCCAGGAGCTGCGTGAGGTCCGGTTCAGCAGCCAACGGAGAGCGGATGACCACGGTGTTTGCCGCGATGTCTCCCAACCGCTGGCATTTCCGGCTGAACCAGCATGCAGCGCCGCCGATGAAATAGAATGCAGGCAGCATGTCGACGGCTCGCAGCAGATTGCGCGTGACGATCTGATCGAACTGCAGCCGCATGCCCTCGGCATCGACCACACGCAGACGGAAGAGCTTTTTCCCGACCGTCTGACCTCGCCAGATCCATTCGAGGAGGATCGCGTATCCAAAGCTGATGACGAAGTAGCCAAGCGTGTACACCGTCGCCGCCGCAGATGGGCTGACGACGCCCAGGACCTGCGCCGTTTGGCCAAGAGCCATCGTCAATACGGAGATCGCAAGGAAGTCGATAAACCATGCCAGAAAACGCGTGACCGGCCCCGCCAGATGTTGCGAGAAAACGATGCCTTCCGGCGTCTTGATGGCGAGCGCCGCCGCTCTCATCTTCCCGACCTTCCGAGATAGAAACAAAGCAAAAGCAGTTCGAGCGCGCCGAAAGCAATCTTCGCTTCGTAGGGAACGACGGGCTCATGGTATTGCGACAGAAACGACTCGACGAAGCCCGCCCACGCCAGCAGCAAAGCAAACCCGAAGCTCAGAGTGACGATGTCCCGTGACGCTTCGCGCAATCGGGCGGCGATCGGAATCGATTTCCCCCAGCCGACAAGGGCCAATGCAAGCACCAACCCCGACTGACCGGCAATAAGGATTGCCGGAATCTCTACTGCGCCATGGGGCAAGAGCCAGCCCATAAGGAATCCGGTCTGGCCGTCAGCCGCGTAATCAAAGGAGATCGCGCCAAGAACGACGCCGTTATAGAAGAGCAGCAGAATGGTCCCGACGCCGTAGGTCATTCCGAGTGCGAGAGTCAAAACGGAAACCCGGATATTGTGCGTCATCAAAAATGCCGAAAACGTGGACCGTTGTCCCGCCAATGGATCGCTTGCGCGGCTTTCCTCTTCTTTGACGCGTTCGCTGGGTCTTAACCGGTCGTGGCCGAACGGCATGGTTGCATGACGCGAATCCGGGTCGAAAGCCGTTGCCATTGCGCCGAAGGCGCAGCCGGACAGCGTGATTGCCGCCGCGACATAAAACGCCCGGACATGGCGGCGAAACGTCTGCGGCAGCGTCCGAATGAACCAATTCAACACCAAGATGCGGCGCCGGCTGTCCCGCGTCTCATGGATTTCTCCGTACGCTCTGGCCACGAGACTCTCCAGAAAGCGCCGCGTTTCCGGTTCCGCTGAGAATGTTGCAAGCTTTGCCAAACTGGCGGCCGCGCGCTCATAGAGCGCATGGAATCGTTCGACTTCTTCGAGACTCATTCTGGGATTCGGATCCGCTTCGAGCCGGGACACCATGGTTTCCAGCTCGATCCATGCAGGACGCTCGGCGGCTATGAAGCGATCGAGATCGATGATCACAACAACTGCCTCCGCTTCACCGTCAGGTACTGAGAAATGAGCTCAGCGGCCAGACCCTCATGCTCGAGCAGAGAAAAACGGACGCCCTGGCGTTGGAACGTCTTCTCCAACTGTTTGAGCCTGTACCATCGCATGTGGCCGCCGAGGCGCTGATAGATCTCATCGACTGACGATACGTCCTCTTGCCTTTGGGAACGCGCCGGCGTGAACAACGGCGCTGCGCCCGGGGGACGGATCATGTTCACCAGAATGAGGTGCTGCCGGCGGATCAAATCCACGTTCCGCATGAAGCTTTCGGCGATTGCCGGATCGTCCAGGGACGTCAGAAACACAATCAGCGCACGGCGCCGCAGGCGAAGGCGGAGAAATGAGCAGAGCTCGTCGAAATCCGGAGTGACGGGGCGCGGCTCCAGCCGGTACAACGCATCGCGGCAGGCGCCGTAATGGATCTTTCCGTTTCGGGCGCGGACAAATGTTTCGATCTTGTCCGAAAACGTCAGCAGCCCGAACAGGTCTCCCTGACGCTCGGCCGCCAGGCCCAGAACGAGCCCGGCGGTAATGAGGCGTTCGAGAATCGAGTCTCCGCCGGCATCGCGCGCCGAGAGCCGGGATGCATCGATGACGGCGTACACTTCCTGCGTCCTCTCGATCTGAAACACCTTCGTGATGGGCCGGGCCCGCCGCGCGGCCGCTTTCCAATGGATCTCATCGAAGCTGTCTCCGGGCGTGTATTCCCGCAGCTTCTCGAAGTCCCGGCCCTTTCCGGTTTGCCGGACAGCGTGACGTCCGAATGCGCCTCGATTGAGAAAGACGGCCGCCGCCTTCTTATCCCCGATGAGATTCGGGTATACGCGGATTTCGGACTCCACGGAAAGCGTTTTCCGCGGCGCCCAGAACGCGAGTGGCGACACGCTCTCCACGTAAGCGGAACGAATCAGATAGTTCCCCCGTTTCACGGGCGTGCAAGTCCAGGTCAAGCGCGACCATTCCGATCCCGCGGGCAGGATCATGTCGACTTCTTCGGAATGGGCGCCGACGTCGGGAGGGACGTCGAGAGCCAGTCGCAGCCGGCGTCGTCGCAAGAGGCCGTTACGAATCCGCAGCTCCAGTTCTGCTTTGCGATTTTTCGACGTACGCACCACGGACGGCAGCTCGACGCCGATTCCTGCAAGGCTGCGCCGGGCTTTCCACGCGTCCGTCAAGACCGCTGCGGCAAAGCCGCCCGCAACCAGCGTCAGAATCTGCCAGGATTCAGGAGAGGCGGCGCCCAGCAGCGCGAGAGGAATTGTCACGGCAGCCGTCGAGATCAACAATCGGTTGCGCGGAACAATCATGCGTCACCTTGGAACTGCGACTTGCTGCAGGACCTGTTGAATCACCTCGCCCGCATGAAGACCTTCAATTTCGAACTCCGGGCGTAGGATCAGACGGTGTTCCAGAACCGGCGACGCCATCGTCTTCACGTCATCCGGCGTCGCAAAATCGCGTCCTGAAATCGCGGCTTGGGCGCGTGCGGCCATGATGAGCGATTGCGTCGCTCGTGGACCGGCCCCGACCAGCACGGCCTCGTGTTCGCGCGTCGCGCGCACGACGTCGACCGCATACGCCAACAGCTCCTCGCGCATTGCGATCAGCGCGAGGGCTTCCCGGAGAAGAACCAAATCTTGCGGCTGGATTACGGGACGGACGGCGCCGTCGGCGAGCAGCGCTTCCGGCGACTCTTTGGTCATGGTGCGCCGCGCCAGCGCGACCTCATCGGCGCGATCCGGCGCATGCATGGAGATCTTGAGCATGAAACGATCCTTCTGCGCCTCCGGCAGCGGATACGTTCCCTCGAACTCGATCGGGTTTTGCGTCGCAAAGACGGTAAAGTTCGGCGGCAGCGGATGGGTTTCGCGGTCGATGGTCACGGCCCTTTCCTGCATGGCCTGCAGCAGCGCCGACTGAGTTTTTGCCGGGGCGCGATTGATTTCGTCAGCCAGCAAAAACGATGTGAAGATCGGGCCCTTCATCAGCGAAAACTCGTTCCGCTGCAGATTGAAGACGTTCGTCCCGGTAATGTCGGCCGGCATCAGATCGGGCGTGAATTGAATGCGAGCGAAGTCGCAGCCGAGAATCTGCGCCAGCGTGCGGACCAGCAGCGTTTTTGCGACGCCGGGTATGCCTTCAACCAGCGCGTGGTTTCCGGTAAAGATCACAATCAGAGCGTTGTCGATGACGTCGTGCTGGCCAATGATCACCTTGGCCGCTTCATGCCGCGCCTGCGCCAGAACTTCCCTGAGTTTTTCAATATTCATTGGTTTCGCGTGAGGGCTTGTGTAATTTCTGCGTACGCTGCCGCAGCGTCTTGAACGGCTGACGGATCGATGCGGCGGCGATGAAACGCCGCCTCCGCCCGTTCTATTTGCGCCTTTCCGTATCCGGCCAGCGGCCCGGCCTTCTTCCATTCATTGAAACAGGTTTCAAGGATGCGATCCGGCGGAATGCTGCGGCGGAGCAGATTGACAATGCCGGCGGCCGTATCCTTGCCGGTTACGTAGTGCGGCCCGTCTTCGCCGCTCCGCGCCGGGATCAGCGGCGTCGACATTTTCCAGATGAACAGCGCCGCCACTAGAACAAGGGAAGCAACGGCCCAATGCAGCCGGTAACGCCGGATCAGGGCCGCCACGCCCTGCGTTTCCGCGATGCCGAGGTGGGCTTCGTCGAAAACAATGTTCCGGTTGGGCCCGATGAAGAACGAGAGCAGTTCTGCGCGGCGATCGAAAAGCATGGCTTCGTTGCTCACGAAGTAGGAATCCGTTGCGATCACGACGCTCCCGCGGCCGAAACGCCGCTCGATCATCACGGGGTCCGCGCCGCGCAGGTATATCGGCTTCCAGTCCGGATGCAGGTTTTTGAACACGATTCCGCTGTGCCACTCCAGCGTTTCGGGTAGAGACGGCGCGCCGGCGTTTTCAGCGTTTTCAACGAGGACGGGAACGTAGGCGTCGTCATCGGAGCGCTCAAGGTTGATGACGCTGAAATCCAAACCCCACCGTTCTCTGTAGGGGGAAATCCGGGGCTTCTCAGGCGTTTGGCCCGGCGGCTTCGGCAGGGCCGGCAGGCGCAATTGCGATCCTACGGGATACATGGCGACCGCCAGGCGTCCGCCGTCGTTGACGAATTGCTCGATTTCGCGGAACTGCTCCTGCGGCACAGTTTCCAGCGCTGCGCGCGACGCGGCCAGACGCACATACGTCGTCGGCGTCCCGGGGAGCCGCCGTGTCGTTGAGAAGTCGCGGCTGACCGTAAATCCCGGCAGTCCTTGCAAGCTTTCATAAAATGCCATGGCGCCTAGTGGATCGGCGCGCAGCGACGAGTATTCCGGATACACGTCGCCCGCCTCGAATCGCAGCGCAAACAGTTGATACACGGCCAAGGCCAGCGCCAACGCACATAAGAACAGCAGGATGGTTGCTGCATGCCGCTTCATGACTCCGCCCTTTCGAATCCCATGATTCTTTCGACGCCTGCTGCGAATTGATGAACCGCTTCCGGTCCGGCTTCATGCATTCCGTACCAGAAGCGTTCAAAAGTGGAAACGGTCTGTTGAAAGAACATCAAGAGGTCCGGGAGCGTATGCGCGCGCCGGCGCAACTCGATCTCATAATCGCGATTCGATTTGAACTTCGCGATCACAATCAGATTCCGGCGCGCGAGATGCGCCAGCGCCGCGAAATGGAAGGCTCGCATCGCGAGACGGAATTCTCCGCGTTCCAGCAGGCCGCGCGCGACTTGAATCCAGCCGTCCTCCGGAAGCGTTTCGGCGCCGATGTTCTCATCGGCGACGTCGGGCGCGCCCGAAACCGCTTCCGCCCGGATTGGCGCCGCCGGCGGCGTGCGGCGGCGCCGCGCGCGGACGAAAAATAATGCGATCGATCCAATAACAGCGGCGAGGAGCGCGTAAAGCAGCAGACGGGCCGCCAGCCGGGCGGGAGCGCCTGCGTTACCCGACGGGCTTGTTCTCAGCCACCTGTCGATCCAGCCGTCCAACGAGTTCAGGATTGCGCGGAATCCCTTCTTGACGAGGCTTCCCACGCTATCCAAGAATCTTCCGATTACGCCCTTTTCAGATTCGCTCTGCTCCAGGTTGCGCGGCAGTCTCCAGGCGTATTTCGGCTGGTGAATGACGTCGTCGATCCGCCTGTCCAGCTCTGCTGCAGAAACGGCCTGTGCGGCCTGCGCCGCCTCGGGCGCCGATGAAGAGGGCTGAGCGTTTGCGGCCGATGCGCACGCCAGCAAGATCGCCGCAACTATGGCGGCCGTCCTCCAGCCCGGCGCTGCGGCCGCCGCTTTCAGCGCCGCCGTCAGATCTTCGCCGGACTTCAAAGACTCGCCGTAGAACGAACGGAGCGCATAGACGGCTTTCACGATCGGATCCACCGTGAGGTAGGTTAATCCCAAGGTCGCGCCGAGGAACGTTGTGCTGAGCGCCGAAAGAGGGCTTCTCGTAAACATGCTCTCGATTCCGAAGAGCATCTTCACCAGGAAGGGAACGGTCAGGAACAGGGCCGCCCAGTTCAGAAAGACGCACAGGCCAAAGGCGAGGACAGCGCCGAGGACAAGATGATTCTGGCCCGGCCAGAGCGCCGCCTGGCGCCATGCCCGCCTGACCAGCATCGAGATCTCGCTGCGCCCGTCATCCAGAACGGCGGCGGCCTGATAGAACGCGTACGCCCATGCCAGCGGGACTGCCGTAATGAATGCGACCGGCGTCAAGAAGAGCCCTGTGGACTGGATTGCCGTTTGAGACACGGCTACCCGTGCGGCTTTGCGTAGACTCCAGGACGGCGCCGGCCGGCCCGCGACTTCGGCGAGAATGCATTGCGCAAAGGCCGCCTGGCAGACCTTCATCCAGATGAACAGCGCCGTTACGCCAAGGGCGGCTTCTGCAGCATGCTGAGCGGCGAATGGGCTCGTGCTCATGTCGGCGGAGAAATACAGAAACCCCACGACGAATGGAACGGCGCCCGCATAGTACGTCAGAAGAGCGCGTGGGGGCGCGGAACGCACCACGTGCGTCGCTTCCTCGATCAACTGGAGCGCAGAGTGTGGGCTCATCGCGGCTCGATCCACGGGACCTGCCAGACCTCGCCTTCGTGGAATGAATCCGGAAGCCGCAACAGGCTTTGTCCAATCAGAAAAAAGAAAAACCAGGCGATCAGAAGACCTGCGGCGCATTGCAAGGTATGTTTCAGTCCGGCAAACGAACGCGCTCTCGCTCCAGGCCGTTCCGCGAGCTTCTTCAAACACGCCGCACAGACCACGCGATCTTGATGCTCGGTGACGCATTCACGGCAGAAGAACCTCCGGCATTCCGGGCAGCGCGCGGCCGCTTCGCGCGCGGCGTGGTTGAAGCAACGTTGCTGTGCTGTGGTGGGCATGACTAATGAACCGACAGGTTCAGCGGACTCGTAGCGAAACGGGTCCTGCGGCCTGCGCCGGAGGATTCGTACAATTCACGAATCCGCAGCGACGCTTCCTCCGGCGCGAGTTCGCCCTGCGTGGCCGCAATCAGAGGACGGATGCGCGCCAGCATCCTGCGCGCGCGGCGAAGCCGCTTGAGCGAACGCAACTCTTCCATCTGGACCGCTGTCCGCAAGTAAACAGTGCACGACGGCCCAAGAAGGTTGTTCATGAGAATGAGCAAGCCGAAAAAGGCGGCGAATACGCCGCTTCCGGCCGGCCTGCTGAAGGAAAACGCTCCAGCAATCAACAGCAAGATCAGCAAGGCGACATTCCAGATTTCCCTGCGCGTGGTCTTGACGACCGCAATCGTCTGGATGTCTCGAAAGTAGAACCTTTTGTATTCTTCCGAGAAACGATTGGAACGGATGCTCAAGAGATGATCGCTTCCGAGCCAGAGACCTGCGTAAGAGAAGAAGCCATCCAGGGACTTTCCCCCACGCCATCGCAATCGCGTCAGACGCCGGTATTCCTTCTTTTCAGACATACAGCGTCTCTCTCATGAAATAAATGCCGATCGCCCAGGCCGCAATCTGGATCACTGCCAGGATGATGGCAATCACATAACGGATCTTGCTGCGGTGAACCACGCTGCGCGGGGCGTTCCAGAAACGGATCGCGATCAACAATGCGGCGGGCGCGGTGACGATCGTGGTAAACCAAAAAATCAGCGTGATCGCGGGCGCAATGGCCAGCCACAAGGCAATGGTGTCGTAGAGGACCCGGTAATTTTCGAGACTCTTGATTTTGCCTTTGATCTTGCCGGCCTCCAGGCACGCGGGACAGAAGCGCCGGCCGTTAAGCTCACAGTCGCACAATGCACATACAAACCGGCCGCATCCTTCGCATGGCGCTACGGCTTTCTTGTGGGGGTGATAAAAGCAGCTCGATTCTCCTTCCAACATTACGATTTCGCCGGTCTGACCGGGCGCTGTTACGCGAAACAGGGCAGGAAAGACTTCGATCTGCAACACGTTTCCGCACGTCGGGCACGCTTCCCAAGAAGGAAGGGCCTGGAAGGGGTTTCCACACTTTGGGCACTGAACAGGCGACAGAGTCATGCTAGGTCAGAACGACGCGCGTGTTGCAAATGCGATCGTGGAGCGAACGTCTCTCCTTGTCAAACGCCGCCATGATATAGCCGATGAGGAGAATAAAGCTGCTCAGGTACTTTGCGAAGTGCCGCCCAAGGGCTCTGGGAAATGAAATGAGATCGCCTTCGGGGGCGACAACTTTGACGTGGCACACGACTTTTCCGACGGTGGCGCCGTACTTTGCGACCAGCACGGCCTCGTATAGGACATTGAGAGTCAGCGCGACGCCGTAGTAAACCAGAACGGCCCATACCTGTTCGGGCTGTGTGAATGGGGGCGCGGCGCCGCCCGCTGTCTGTCCGACAAACAAGAGGATCACCACGAACAGACCCATGTTCACCGCCCCCAACAGAATGGCGTCCACGCACACCGCTGCAAACCGCCGCCAGAACCCCGCATAGCGCATTTCGCCTGTGTTGACGTAGGCGCCCTCTGCCAGCTTTTGCAAGAAGATCGGCTTGCAGCCGGCGCAAACGTACGCCATGCCGTGACGGATCATCTCACTTATCGGGAATGCGCCCCTGCACTCCACGCATCGGGCCTGGGCGTTGGATTCGACGGAAACGTTCGCGTTCATGAGGCCATCGTTCTGCCACAAGTGATCGCCGGAGGGCAATCAATTTGTGTTTGCAGGGCGATCAACCCTATGGCGTTTCCGCCCGAAAGTATGGAGAATCTTTAATTCCGATTCACAATCAACGCGGAGTTGGCGTCATTATGAGTAAAACCAATGTCTACGCGGGTGGAGTGGCCGTCGATCAGGCGGAGCGCGTTGAGGCGCGGCCGTTCCTTCCGTTCTTGATTGTCCTGTTCGTCGGCAGCGGGTGCGCAGCGCTGATCTACGAGGTTGTCTGGTTCCAGTTGCTCGAGCTGGTGATCGGCGCGTCGGCGATATCACTGGGCGTGCTGTTGGGGACGTTCATGGGAGGCATGTGTCTCGGCAGCCTGCTGGCGCCGCGCTTCATCTCTCGCGCCATGCATCCGCTGCGCGCATACGCGTTCATGGAACTAGGGATCGGCGTTTTGGGCGCGCTGTTGTTGTTCGGGATACCGCTCCTGAGCGGCGTCTACACGCCGTTTGCGAGTTCCGGCTTCATCGGCCTGACGCTCCGTGCGGTGGTTGCGGGCGTATGTCTGCTTCCTCCGACGATCCTCATGGGGGCGACGCTGCCTGCGATCTCGCGCTGGGTTGAGACGACGCCCCAGGGCGTGTCGTGGCTTGGCTTTTTCTATGGCGGCAACATCGGCGGCGCCGTGATCGGCAGCCTGCTCGCAGGCTTCTATCTGATGCGTGTTTTTGACGTCACGGTCACGACGTTTGCAGCGGTTGGATTGAACGTGGCAGTCGCAGCCCTCGCCATGTTGATCGCGAAGAGGACGCCCTACGCGCCGCCCGTCGCCGCGTCCGAGGAAGAAGAAGCGGTAAAAAGGGAAGCGGGCGTGTGGCCCGTCTACCTGGTGATTGCGCTGTCGGGCATGACGGCGCTCGCCAGCGAAGTGATCTGGACGCGGCTGCTGTCGCTGCTATTCGGCGCGACGGTTTATACATTCTCCCTCATTCTCGCCGTCTTTCTCCTGGGACTTGGAATCGGCAGCAGCGCAGGATCGGCGCTCGCACGAAAGACGGCGAGGCCGCGGGAAGCGCTGGGCTGGTGCCAGATGCTGGTGTGCGTTTCGATGGCATGGACCGCGTACGCGTTGATGAAGTCGCTGCCCTACTGGCCGATCGATGTGACGCTGCCGACCGATTCCTGGGTCAAAGTGCAGCTCGACCTGATGCGTTGCCTTTGGGCCGTGCTGCCGGGCGCGATCTTCTGGGGCGCCAGCTTCCCGCTCGCCCTCGCATCGGTCGCGACGCGCGGACAGGATCCCGGCCGGCTCGTGGGCGGCGTCTACGCAGCCAACACCGTGGGCGCCATCATCGGATCGATGAGCGCCGGATTCTTTCTCGTGTACTGGATCGGCAGCCAGGCCTCCCAGCAGGCGCTGATTGCGATTTCGGCCTTTGCCGCGCTGTTAATGTTCGCCATGCCGGCGCCGGGCGCCGATCCCGCCAAAGCGAAGTCCGGATTTATGGCTGTCGTTCTGGTCATGGCATTCGTCAGCGGACTGCTGGTCTTGAGCGTGCCGCCGCTGCCGCCGGACTTTGTGGCATATGGACGGTTCAACCCTGTTCGAAACAATCAAGGCGCGAACTTCCTCTATGTAGGCGAAGGCTTGACCGGGACCGTCGCTGTTTCGCAACTGCCGAGCGGAATCCTCAATTACCACAATGCAGGCAAAATCCAGGCGTCGAGCGATCCTGCGGACATGAAGCTTCAGCGCATGCTCGGCCACCTCACGACGCTCATTCCGGCAAATTCGCGCAATTTCCTGGTCATCGGCTGCGGCGCGGGAGTGACGGCGGGAGCGGTGAGCATCGAGCCGAAGCTTGAAAGGATGACCATCGCGGAGATCGAACCACTCGTTCCGGAAGTCGTTTCTACGTATTTCGGCGAGCAGAATTTTGACGTCATTCGCAATCCGAAAGTCGACATCGTCATCGATGACGGCCGGCACTTTCTGCAGACGACGAAACAGAAGTTCGACGGCATCACCTCCGACCCGCTCGATCCTTGGGTCAAGGGCGCTGCTGCGCTCTACACCGAAGAGTTTTTCCAGATGGCCAAAGAGCGCTTGAATCCGGGCGGCGTGGTCACGCAGTTTGTCCAACTCTACGAGAGCACGGAAGAGGCGGTGAAAAGCGAGATCGGGACCTTCCTCAAGGTATTCCCGTACGGAAGCGTCTGGGTCAACAACGTCGGCGGGCAAGGCTACGATCTCGTTCTTCTAGGCCAGGCCGAACCCACCAAGATCGACGTCGATGAGTTGTACCGTCGCGTGAATTCTCCTGAATACTCCCGCGTGGCGCAGTCGCTCCGTGAGATCGGCTTCTTCTCCACCCAGAATCTGCTCGCGACGTTTGCGGGTCAGGCTGCGGATCTGGCGCCCTGGCTCAAAGACGCCATGATCAATCGCGACCGCAACATGCGGCTGCAGTACCTGGCCGGCTGGGGCCTGAACCTGTATCGGGCCAACGACATTTACTTGAACATGGTCGCCTATGGCCCGCGGCTCAACGAAGGACTCTTCGTGGGATCCCCGACGATGCTGGAGGAGCTGGCGCGGATGATTGAGACGGGGCAGTTCAGATAAATTTTGAGGCCTTCCACGGTCATAGAAGGCGTGAACAAATCGGCGCGACGCCTTCCGACCCCCTGCCGCCGAAGGCGGCAGGGGGTCGGACTCCACTAATCGGCATTCGTTCACGCTTTCATAGACCGCGCCTACACACATCATCGAATCTCACGCACGATCCGCTGGCAGGTGTGGGATTCCCCCAATTCGCAGACGTGGATTCGATCGACTGCGAAGCTCATCCGGCGTAGGGGAAGTTTCACGTCCCGCGCGGCGTTGGGATCATCGAAAACCGTCAGCGTGATGTGGGGACGAAAGTTCATGCCGTACATGGGCGTGCCATAGCGCTGGAGGTAGCGTTCGGCCATCTGCAGCCGCCGGCCCGCGAACCATCGTAGGCTCCATTTCTTCTCAGCTCCGTAGTCCCAGTCGAAAAACTGCGCCGTTCGCGCGATCACTTTGCGGCATAAGGCGTCGAGCCACGCCGGCTTATCCAACATCAGAAGCGGCATATCGAAGCCAATCGTCGTGAGCCGTCCCCACGCTGCGGTTTGCGCGACGCGCTGCAGTTGCTCGACGAAGGCGTCAAGGTTCTCGCGAGCTACCGGGATGTGATACAGCGAAATGTGAGGCAGGAACGCGCGAGTCCCGAGCGTCCAGCGCCCGCCGCGTCGCCGCAGCCTCCGGCTGAGCTCGATGGCGTAGTCCCGAACCGGGGGCGGCGGCAGGATAACGACGTCGTAGTATCCAGGCCAACGCGTCATTTGTCCCAGCGCGCCGATTCTTCCTTGATTGCTGCGACGACATCCGTTCTGTTTTGGCTCTGGTAATACGGAGCGAGCATGAAGTCGAGCATGAACGGCGACAGGCGCGGAGTCGCAAGCGCCAGCAGCGACGCCGCGGCAAGTTGCATTGTGGGACGAGATTTCTCGGCCCTCAGCTTTTTCGCCATGTCTTCGAAGATCAATTGATAGGCCGGCGGCAGGTCCTTCTTTTCAGACTTCACGGACTGAAACAGCCTCAAAATCGTATCCACTTCCGACGACGGATAGAGCGGCTCAGCCCGATAGACCGGTTTCGACTTGAGGCGCGCGATGTCGCGGATGATCTCTCCGATAAGAGCCGCGTCCTGGGTCAGACGGCGGTAGTTGATTTTGTCGGCGGTGTCTCCGGGCCCATGGTAGTCCTGGTGGGTTGCGTGCGTGAAGAACAGATACGGAATGCGCTTGAGCGCGAACGGCGCAAAGTCGCTGCGAGGGCCGACAAGGTCAGTCCCGGCGACCAGCATGTCCTGGCGGCTGCGCTTGGCCACGACGGTTGACAGCTCGTCGGAATATTCCGTGCCGAGAACGAACAACGTGGCGGATTGCAGATCCAGAAAACTGCGGCCCATCGTGTCGAATATGATGACGGCCAGCGCGTTCTCCAGCGGCCACGGTGAATTGTCGACGTAGTGACGCGAGCCCACCAGCCCTTGTTCTTCGTCGTCGAACGCAATCATGACAAGAGACGCCGGAAGCCGCGCGCCTTTGAGGTCGCGAGCCAGGTCGAGCAGCACGGCGACGCCGGCGGCGTTGTCGCTGGCGGACGGCATCCCCTTTCCCTGGCCGTCATAGTGCGCGCCCACCACGATGTATTTCTCAGCGTCGCCGTGCCGGGCCACGACGTTGCGGCGGCCGAACCCGAAATCCTGCATCTGGACGTCGAAGCCCAGTTGAAAAAACTCCGCCGAAATATACTGCGCGGCTTCAACAGCGCCCGGCTGTCCCGCCCTCCGGCCTTCCCGGGCGGGGTCCGCGAGCCACGTGACGTGCGCGCGCAGCCGGTCCATCTGGACGGCGGGCGCCGACAACGTTGCGGCGAGCAGGACGACGAGTAAAGTCAGCGCTTTCCGACGTAGTTGCATCGTTTCTCCATTCTGACCCCCTGCCGCCTTCGGCGGCTCTCCCTCAAAGGGGGAGTAAACGCTTCCCAAGCAAGGCTTTTTCTCCCCCTTCGAGGGGGAGAGCCGCCGAAGGCGGCAGGGGGTCTTTCCTTCCCGCCGCATCCCTCCGCTGTTCCACCGCCAGCGCGAGCAATGCCACAAGGTAACACGTCAAGCCCGTGATCAGCGTTGCGGTGACGCCCCAGAAGACCGCCACCGTCAGCGCCAGCACGGATGCCACAACCGAAAACGCGCCGTTAATCGCCCAGTACCACGCCTGTGGCGACGAGGAATTCCGCGAAGCGGCTTTGATTCCGGCGGGAAAGGCCATGCCCATCAGGAAGCCGCACGGAAACAACAGGGCCGCGGACACGGCGATGCGAACCGGCGCCGAAGATCCGGCGAACGCGCGGCTAATCGGTGGGCTGATCAGGATGAACGCCGCGAGCGCCAGCGGAAGCGCCCATAACCATCGCCCCCATTTTTCGGATTTCAGGCTGCCGAGACTGGACGCCACAAGCAGCGTGAAGAGCACGACGGTCAGGCCGTAGATCGGATGCCCGAGAAACACGATCAACCGCTCGAGCTGTCCGATTTCCACCATCATGAACGCCAGTCCGATTGCCGCGAAATAGACAATGAGGCGCGGAGACGCCGCTCGCCGCACCCTGCTCAGCATCATCGGCGCCACGATAGCCGCCGCGCTTAAGGCGACAACGATGCCCAGCAACGTCGCCAGAATCCGGACGGCCTTCAAATTGATCTCGTTCATGCCTTGATACGTTGAAGGCTTCAGCAGGTCCGACGCCCGGAGCATGTGGAAGAAGAACGGCGTGTCGTCGGTCGGCGCTTCGATGTTCAGCGGGTAGGTTGCGACCAGCCTTTCATATCTCCCCGGCGTCGCGACGGCCTCGAACTCCGGCAGTTCGGCGAAGGCCGGGGTCAGCACGGGCCGGAACTGCAACGCGCGCGACACGCTCACGATGCGATCCGTCTCAGCTTCGGTAAAGGGCCGGCGGCAAACCAGGATCGTCGCGACCCCATACTGACCCGTTTCCGAATCGTCTTGCTTCCGCACGATCATCATGTGCCGCCGCGGATCTTCTACGCCCAACTCCATCAACGCTGCGGTTGCCAGCGACGCCAGGCGCAGCGTTTCCGCGGGCTGCGCCTCGTGATACCAGCGGGACATCGTAAGGATCCCATCCGGCGTCAGATGGTTCAGGAACGCCTCCCATGCTTCCTTCGTGTAGAGGCCGTTCTCCGTCAGCACGTAGGCGCCGGCCGAACTCGCAGCCCACGTATCGATCAAAGACGCCTGAATGATGTCGAACGTTTCCCGCGATTGCTCGATGACGCTGCGCGCTTCTCCGTGTGCGAGCGTTACCGAAGGATGCCGGTGCAAATTCCCCGCGTAATCCGCGAACCGCGACGTGAGCGCTTCGATAATGGCGGGATTGATTTCCACGCCGACGATGCGCTTCTGTCCAAAGGCCAGCGACGTCAAAATATCCCGCCCGCCGCCGACCCCCACCACAAACACGGAAGCGTTGGTTCGGAGATGGTGGGCGAGAGCCGTCACGTCGTATTTGAGATGATCGACTGCGCGCAGCTCGCCGTTGAATCTTGTGATGACGGTGGCGGCCCCGGAATCAATGTTCAGGTAAAGCTGGTCAAGCGGAGCCGACGACTTGTAAACCGGACTCATGCCCCAACCGAACGGGGTCGTCTCGAAGCGGCCGACTGCAATCCGCGATAAAGCGTTCCACTTCTCGTACAACGCGTCGCCGGCGTACGCCCCGCCTTTGATCCATCGGACGTCCACCAATTTTGCAGACGCGTTGAAGTATGCGAACACGCCCAGCGCTGCAGCTCCCGCGGCCGCGTAGCGGCGGCGCGTCCGCCCGAAGGCCGCGGCTGCAAGCATCGCAAGTCCCGCGTTAAGGATCACCGCGCTCGGAGCGTGGACATTGTTCAGAAATGGAATCGCAAGAAGGCAGCCGGCGGCCGATCCGGCCAGGTCGGCGGCGTACAGCCTGCCCGCGCAGCCGGGGAACTGCGTGAGCGCAATGCAGATGACGATGCCGGCAAACACGAATGGAACTGCGACCAGCGTAAACGCCAGCGCGGTTGCAAGAAGGTTCCGCTCCGGATCGACGCGCAACTGCAGCTCGGCCGCAAAGCACGCAACGCTTGACGCTGCAAAGGCCAGGGCTGCGCGTTCCAGCGAAAGGTGAGGATTGCGCTTCTTCGCGAGCTCGACGTAAACCGCTCCGGCCGCCAGTCCGAACATGCCGAGCGAAATCGCCATGAACGCGAAGTGGTACCACATCGTGACGCTGAAGATCCGCGTCAGAAACAGCTCGAGCTGCAGCAGCGACAACGTGGTCAGGAAAAGACCCACGTATGTCGAACGGACCGGCCTGCAAGTGGGGGCGCGGTCTGGCGCCGCGCCCGCGGGCTCAGTCGCCCAACCGGAAGACGACACCCAAGGTCACCTCGACCATGTTCAGCGTTTGATCTTGAATACTCGGCATGGCGTAGCCGCGCACGTCAAGCCGGGCGCCCACAGGCCCATAAGGAAAGACCTTCAGGCCGCCTCCGTAATTGAAACCGGCCCTCAAGCCGATGTCGGAAGGTCCGGTTCCCTTTACGTATATGGTTGCCAGGCCCGCTGTGGCGTAAGGCTTCACGATTGGCGATGGAAATTGAACATTGAGATTCGTGTCGAGAATGTAGCCCTTGGACGAGCTGTCGAGAAAGTTTGGAGCATAGGCGAAGGTGGTCTCGCCGCCGATAACGCCGCCGTATCCAACCCTGACGCCAAACATGCCGACGTTAATCGGGTCGTCCAGGATCTGGCCCGCCGTGCTGATCCCCTGAGAAGGCGCTTCGCGCAGCGTGATTTTTCCCGGATTCTGAAAGCCGCCGAATAATGTGAGATCGGTGGCTTCCGCTGAAACAGACAGGAACAGAAAGATGGCTGCAAAACATCCAAGTCTTTTCATGGTGCGAAATTATAATTCAGGACGTGGATTGCGAATTGCGAATTGCGAACTTGGGGACAGTGAGCAATTCGCGAAACAGCCGGTTTGACCCCCTGCCGCCTTCGCAAGACAGCGACTTCTCCCCCTTTGAGGGGGAGAGCCGCCGAAGGCGGCAGGGGGTCAAGATGCAGGACAGCGCGACGCTTCGGGTCGTTCACGCATTTCTCACCATCCTCTTGCTTGCTTTCCCTTCTTACGTGTTCGCCCAACTCGACGATGCCAAGGCGGCCATTGAGCGGGGCCAGTACGTCCAGGCGGTCGAGATCCTTTCGGAAGCGATCCGCCGCCAACCGACAGCCGACGCCTACCTGCTTCTCGGCGGCGCCTACGGACGCATGCGGGAATGGCAAAAGGCGGAAGAGACTTTGAGGACGGGCGCGCAACGGTTCCCTGACGACATACGATTTCACAACGAGCTGGCCAACCTGTTTCTGGCGGCCAACGAACCCGATAAAGCTCGGGCGGCTCTGAACGAGTCGTTGGCGGCCGACCCGTTCAACTCTTTTGCATCGGACACGCTCGCCGCGCTCGACATGTCGGAAGGAAACGTCCGCTCGGCGCTCCGCGCGTGGAACCGCGTCGGACGTCCGGTCGTACAGGACGTCCTTTACAACTCATTCGCCGCGCCGGCGCACTGGACGATTCCCGCAGCCAGGGCGTTTCATCCCGACGCAGTCCTCACCTACGGGCAGTGGCGAACCACGGAGACGCGACTTCTCGAGACTCGTCTTTTCTCGACAGCCGGAATCGACCTCGAGCCCAGTACTGTGGCGGACCGTTACAACGTCAACATTCGCACAACGCCCAAGACCAACTCTTTTGCGAATCGGCTCTTTGACCTGTTGAAGGGAGCGCCGATCCAGACGTCGTATCTCAATCAGTGGAACGCGGCGGGTTCCGGAATCAATCTGAACTCCATGTACCGCTGGCAAGCCGATCGGCGCCGCGCCGAACTTGCAGTACGCGCCCCCACGCCGCTGCTGCCTGGTCTTCTTTTCGTTGACGGAATCGGCCTTTGGCGTTCGGAGAACTGGGATCTCTCACCAATTCTGCAGTCCGACGGTTCGATGAATCGCTTCCGCTTTAAGTCCACCGGGGCCCAAATCATGCTGAAGCACATCCCGCATTACCGGTTCGAAATCGGGGCGGGGTTCGACTACGAGAATCGGTCTGCTGCGGGCGCCGCGCCCAATCTCCCGCTGGACAATGCCAACGTGGGAAAGATTCTGTTTGAGGCAAGCCTCTTGATGACGGACAACCGATACCGAAGCCGGCTTCATGCTGAAGGATTCGCCGGCCGTGCGTTCGTATTTGGAAACGTCGACTACCGCGCGGGGACCGTCGAGATGAACAACCGGCTGACGCTCTCGCAGGACTATGAATCGTACCTGAGCTGGACCGTGAAGGCCGGGACTTCGCGCGGTCCGCTTCCTGTCGAGGATTACTTCGTCGTCGGCGTGGACACGTACCCGCCGCACAACCTTCTGCGCGCTCACCGGGCGTTTCGCGACGGCAGCTATGGGAACGCTCCCCTGGGAACGGACTTTGCGCTGGTGAATCTGGATCTGGAGCGTCAGTTCGCGATTCTCCCTTTCTTCAACACGTTCAACTTGCCGTATGTCCGAATCAAGGGGCTCGTATTTCTGGACGGCGCCAAGACGTGGGACCGGCAGAATTTTTTCACGGAGGGCGAGTTCCTGGTTGACGCCGGAGTCGGTCTCAAACTCGAGACGCCGACTCATGCCGTCAACCTGGTTTACGGGCGATCGCTTCGGGAGGGAACCGGCGCCGCCACGCTTTATATCGAAAAGCGCTGGTAGGGGCCGCCCTGCCGTCACATCAAGCCGCGCCGGCGCGCCGCAACCGCCAGCGTCACAAACCGGGAATAGCTGCGGACGCCGTCGCCGACATCGTGCGCTCGAAGGTGCCAGTCCAGAATCGTGGCCTGCAGCCGGCTCACCCACGGAATCTGCTGCGATCGCGCCCGTTCAAAGAAAAGTGCGAGATCCCGGCGGGGCCCCTGCGCCAGCCATTCATCTCTCTCCGGATCCCGCAGATAGAGCCACAAATGAAACCAGCCGCTGTATTGAAACGACGGCGCTTCGGACGTAGCAGTGGCAAACAGCGCCAGCAGGTTTGCGTCGCCTTCGTCCGGGACGCCGCGGACGTGAGCAAACTCGTGCGAGATCACGAATGGAAGCTCGAAGCCCAGGAGTCCGGACGCCACGACCGGCTCGTGTCCGAAAGGATTGAACATCCCATCAACGCCCGCAATCCGGAACCAGCCTTCTGCGAAAATGGAGCGCTTGACGCGACCGGCTGCGGGCCAATCCCGATCATGGATTTTCGAGACGACCGCCCGGACGCGGGCCGCCGCCGACTCCGCGACGGCGCGCTTATCCCATCGCTCGTTGGAAACCGCCGGCCATAGCCGGTTCAGTTCCGCCGCCGCTGTCCGTGCAAGCGCTTCGACATCTCCGCGGGAGACGCTGCGCCGGTCTAGTGCGAGCTTCGTTTCCAGCGGCATCCGGTGGTAGTTCAGTCCCCAGGTCCAAAAGAACCACAAATACGCGCCGGAAAGAGCGGCAACCAGAATCCGGCCCTTTCGCGCGCGAATGCCGTAGGCGGCGAGCGCCACGGCGGCGGCGATGGCGAGATCGAGCAGACTGAACGGAACGGCGTCCGACACGAGGCCCGCCATATGAGAAATCGTAGGGAATAGTCCGCCGGCATAGGTGGATTCCACCCAGCGGCTCGGGAAAACTCCCGCCCAGGACGCCGCAAAAGTCCCCGCCGCAAGGACCGCCGCTGCAGTGGAAGGACGGAATTTCTGCTTGACCCTCAAAATGGCCATGGGTTACGATGCGCCGGTTAGTGTGAGGCTTGAGTATGTAAGTCTTGTAATATCAATTAAATAGTTCAAGGTAAGTCCTAAAAGGAATTAGGCCCGCTTGGAAACTTTAGAGTCACGAGGTGTTACATGGCGAAGAAATTCTACACCTGCATCATCGTTCCAGACGCGAGCCACCGCCTTCATAAGCTTCGGATTCCGACACGTCTTCTCCATGTACTGGCAATCATAGGCGTTCTTTTATTTTTTGTAGCGGTCGGCCTGGCTTTCAACTATACGCGCATGGCGTTCAAGGTGGCCGACTACGATAAGCTGCAGGCCGAAAACACAGAACTGAAGATCGAGACGAAGAACCTCGAAGTCTCCGCCAAGAAGCTCAGCACGAAGATCAACGATCTGGAAAACCTGTCTGTAAAGCTCACGAAGATGATCGAAGGCGACGCTGTTTCCCGCCGGTTCGCCAGGATCAACTTCAACAGGCTTCCCGGTACGGCCGGCGGCTCTCGCGAGAATTACTCCACGGCGGAGTTGATTGGCGACAACCTGAAAAGCCACGTGGATCTAATGCGGGACCGCATGGAAGAACTCGAAGGCCATTTCAGAGTGCTGGAGCAGGTAACCGAGCGTCGAGCTGAAGTGCTGCGCCAGACTCCCGGCATCTGGCCGCTCCATGGCCGCGTCGCAAGCCACTTTGGAACCCGGATCGATCCATTCACCGGCGATCCGGAAATGCACATGGGGATCGACATCGTCGGCATGTATGGAAGCGCGGTCCGGGCGCCCGCTGACGGCGTCGTGATTTACGCTCAACGGAAGTCGGCGTACGGCAATCTGATCATCCTGGACCATGGCAACGGCCTGACGACTCGGCATGGCCATCTCTCCCGCTTCACGGTGCGGATCGGCCAGAAAGTCCAAAAGGGCGACATCATCGGGAACGTCGGCATGACCGGCCGGACCACCGGCCCCCATCTGCACTACGAAGTCCGTCTGAACGACCGTCCGGTCAATCCGCGGAGCTATCTCCCTCGCGGCGACTAAGGACATTCTCTTCGTTCACTGACCGCCGTTGAATTCCTCTCCGGTCGCGCGTTACACTCGTCTATGCTCGAAGCGCTAGTTGGTAAGATCGTAGGGACCAGGAACGAGCGGGAACTCAAAAAAATCCAGCCAATCGTCGCGGAAATCAACGCTCTTGAGCCGCGCATTTCAAGCCTGTCCGACGCTGAACTTCAAACCAAGACCGCAGAATTCAAGCAGCGCGTAGAAAACGGCCAATCACTGGACGAGATCCTGCCTGAGGCGTTCGCAGTCGTGCGGGAAGCCGGAAAGCGCGCGCTGGGCATGCGCCATTTCGACGTACAGCTCATCGGCGGTTATGTGCTTCATCAGGGCAAGATCGCCGAAATGAAAACGGGCGAAGGAAAGACGCTGGTGGCGACGCTGCCGGCCTACTTGAACGCGCTGGGTGGAAAAGGCGTTCATGTTGTCACCGTCAATGATTATCTGGCCCGGCGCGATTCCGAATGGATGGGGCGGCTCTACAAATTTCTGGGTCTCACTGTCGGGGTCATTCAGCACGGGCTGAACGACCAGCAGCGGCATGACGCTTACTTTTCCGACATCACCTACGGCACCAACAACGAGTTCGGGTTCGACTATCTGCGGGACAACATGAAGTTTGACATCTCGCACTGCGTCCAGCGCGGCCATCACTACGCGATTGTGGACGAAGTCGATTCGATCTTGATCGACGAAGCTCGCACTCCTCTGATCATTTCAGGACCCAGCGAGGAATCGACCGATAAGTACTACCGCATCGACAAGATCATTCCGCGCCTGCGCCGCGACATCGACTTTCAGGTGGATGAAAAACATCGGACGGCGACGCTCACTGAAGAAGGAGTGGCGCGGTCGGAGAGTCTGCTTGGGGTGGAGAATCTCTATGATCCCATGAACATGGAGATCCTTCATCACGTCAACCAGGCGTTGCGCGCTCACACGCTGTACAAGCGCGACGTGGAGTATGTGGTGAAGGAGGGCGAAGTCATCATCGTCGACGAATTCACGGGCCGGCTGATGCCGGGCCGGCGCTGGAGCGACGGCCTGCATCAGGCCGTCGAGGCGAAGGAAGGGCTTCGCATCCAGCAGGAGAACCAAACGCTCGCGACGATTACGTTCCAAAACTACTTCCGCATGTACTCCAAGCTGGCGGGCATGACCGGCACGGCGGAGACGGAGGCCGAGGAATTTCTCAAGATCTACAAACTGGAAGTCGTCGTGATTCCGACCAATCGCCCGCTGCGGCGCATTGAAAATGCGGACATCATCTACAGAACAGAACGCGAGAAGTTCGAAGCGGTCGTCAACGAAATCAAGCAGTGCCACGAGCGCGGACAGCCGGTGCTGGTCGGCACGATCACGATCGACCGGTCCGAGAAGCTCAGTTCGATGCTGAAAAAGAGCGGGGTCAAGCACGTGGTCCTTAATGCGAAGTATCACGAGAAAGAAGCGGAAATCGTGGCGCAGGCCGGACGCAAAGGCGCAGTCACCATCGCTACGAACATGGCCGGACGCGGCACCGACATACTGCTCGGCGGCAATCCCGATTTTCTTGCGCGCGACATTCTCCGCAAGCGCAATATCGATCCGGCGCAGGCCACCCCCGAACAGTGGCGCGAGGCGGTCGCTCAGGTTAAGCCGCAGATCGACCGGGAGCACGAGGAAGTCGTCGAGCTCGGCGGCCTGCACATCATCGGCACCGAACGCCATGAGGCGCGACGCATCGACAACCAGTTGCGCGGACGCTCCGGCCGTCAGGGAGACCCTGGATCTTCACGCTTTTATGTTTCTCTCGAAGACGATCTGATGCGCATCTTCGCGGCGGACCGCATCTCGGGAATCATGCAGCGGCTCGGCATGGACGAGGGAGTGCCCATCGAGTCGCGATTCGTTTCCAGGCAGATCGAGAGCGCGCAGAAGCGCGTCGAGGGCCAGAATTTTTCCTACCGGAAACACGTTCTCGAATACGACGACGTGATGAACAAACAGCGGGAAGCGGTCTACGGTCTGCGGCGGCAGCTCCTCGAGGGCGAGGATCAGAAAGAATACCTGCTGGGAATCGCGGCCGACATCGTCGCCGCGCTGGTCGATCAGTACGCCGGCGAGAAGACCCATCCGGAAGAATGGGACATCGAAGGCCTCGCTACCGCCATTACTCAGCAGTTCGGCTTTGATTTCCGCAGCGCGGGAATCGATCCTTCTGAGCTTGGATCCAAGCAGCTGGAAGAGGCGCTCGCCGCCAAAACACGCGAGTACTACGAACAGAAGGAAGCTCTCATCGGGGCCCGCGCGATGAGATTCCATGAGCGCATGATCATGCTGCAGATCCTGGATTCACACTGGAAAGATCACCTGCTGGCCATGGATCACCTCAAGGAAGGCATCGGCCTGCGGGGCTACGGGCAGCGCGATCCGCTGGTCGAATACAAGAAAGAATCCTTCACCCTCTTCGAAGGCCTGATGGACCGCGTGGAGGAAGATACGCTGCGCTTCCTGTTTTTGCTCCAGCCCGTCGAGGAGAAGAAACAGGCCGAACAGATCGAGCGCCGGCAGAGACGGCAGGAAATGATCTTCAGCAGCCAGAGCGGGAACGGCGACGGCGCGAACCGGCAGGTGAAGCGCGATTCGCCGAAAGTCGGCAGAAACGATCCGTGTCCCTGCGGGAGCGGGAAAAAATTCAAGAAATGTCATGGGGTGACGGCTTGAACGAAAGGAAGATTTCCGGAGAAGCCTACACGTTCGACGACGTTCTGATTGTTCCCTCGAAATCGGACGTCGTGCCCACCGAAGTCCGCACCAATACGCGGCTGACCAATCGCATCGAATTGAACATTCCGATCGTCAGTGCGGCGATGGATACAGTCACCGAATCCAGGCTCGCCATCGCTCTGGCTCAACAGGGCGGCATTGGAGTGATCCACAGAAATCTTGGAATCGAGCAACAGGCCGCGGAAGTGGACAAGGTCAAGCGTTCGGAAAGCGGCATGATCGTAGATCCCATCACGATGTCGCCCAACGACCGGATCGAAGACGCCGTGAAGCTGATGGCGCACTACAAAATCTCGGGTGTGCCGATCACCGAGAACGGCCGCCTGGTGGGCATTCTGACGAATCGCGACCTGCGGTTCGAAACGCGGTTTCATCTTCCAATTCGCGAGGTCATGACGAAAGACAACCTCGTCACGGTTCCGGTCGGCACGACGCTGGAAGAGGCGCAGCGCATACTTCACAAACACCGCATCGAAAAACTGCTGGTCGTCGACAGGGATCAGAACCTCAAGGGTCTGATCACCGTCAAGGACATCATGAAAAAGATCAAATATCCGCTGTCGGCCAAGGACCAGCAGGGCCGGCTGCGGGCGGCCGCCGCTATCGGCGCGACGGGAGACTTTCTGGAACGCGCGGCCGAACTGGTTCGCGCAAAGGTGGACGCCGTGGTGCTTGATACCGCGCATGGCCATTCATCCCGCGTGATTCAGGCCGTCAAAGAAGTGAAGCGGCGGTTTCCCGACGTGGATCTCATCGTTGGAAACATCGCGACGGAAGATGCGGCGCGCGATTTGATTTCCGCCGGCGCCGATGCGCTAAAGATCGGCATGGGGCCCGGCTCGATCTGCACCACGCGCGTTATCAGCGGCGCCGGCATGCCGCAGATCACCGCGATTCTCAACTGTGCAAAAGCCGCCCGCGAAGCCAACACGCCTCTCGTCGCAGACGGCGGCGTGAAGTTTTCCGGAGATATCACGAAAGCCCTTGCAGCGGGCGCGGACGCCGTCATGATCGGCTCGCTCTTTGCCGGAACCGACGAAAGCCCGGGAGAAACCATTCTGTATCAGGGCAGAACTTTCAAAGCCTATCGCGGCATGGGCTCGCTTGGAGCGATGCACGAGGGAAGCCGCGATCGTTACGGCCAGGACCAGGAAGCCCCCGGCAAGCTCGTGCCGGAAGGCATTGAAGGGCGCGTCGCTTACAAGGGCTCGCTTGCCGCTATGGTGCAGCAACTGGTCGGCGGACTGCGGTCCGGCATGGGCTATTGCGGCGTGCGCACGATCCAGGAACTGCAGACAAAGACCCGCCTCATCAAGATCACCGACGCCTCGCTTCGGGAAAGCCACGTCCACGACGTCTTCATCACGAAAGAAGCTCCCAACTACCAACTGGACGAGTAGAGTTTCCGGACTCCTTTTCGCTGAAAACCCGTAGTTCACCGGATGGCGGAGTCGCGCGCAATTCCATGACGATGTATCACAAACAAGAGGAGAGCGGTCATGGAAGCATTCGGCAGAATTCAGAAGAGATCCGACCGCGCTGGATTCGGCTGTCGAGTCGGCGCGAGCTGGCCATGCACGGCATCGACCTCTGCAGGACGCGGAACACGGGAGCTGTTCGGCAGATTGGGCAGAACGAAGGCGGCGAAATTGGGGACAGAGCGCAATTTCCCGCGCATGAATAGGCGCCAGCCTTGATGGCGTTGGCGCGCAGGAAATTGCGCTCTGTCCCCAATTTCGCCTAGCGCTCCGATTTCCTGAAGGGCTCGTTCAGATACTTCTGGGCTTCGGCCTGCGCGCCGTAGGAGTCGTCGCCCGTATTCACGGCTTTCTGATATTCCGAAACGGCGCGCTCCCGTTGGCTTCGGATATCGTAGATCTTGCCTCGGTTGATATAGCTCCAGACCTCGACCCACTTCGGTTTGAGATCGCCGTTCAGGGCGGCCTGGAACTGCAGATTGGCGCTGTTCAGGTTGCCTGCTTCAAAAAGCGCCTCACCCATGCGGAAGTACGCCAACGAATTGTTGTCGTCCAGATCGATCGCCTTTTGATATTCGTCGACTGCTTCCGCGTAGCGGCCTTCGTTCGCGAGTTCTTCTCCACGATTGATCAACACCGCCACGCGGATGTCGGGCGACATTCTCAAGATCTTCTTTCGTGGATCGATAACCAGCAATTTGGGCCGGCGCTCGGTCGAGACCTCAAACTCGCTGGAGGGACCGACGACCTCGACTCGTTTGTAGTCCGGATCGCCGTCCGTTTGAATCTCCAGCTCGACCGGCATCCTGAACAGGTCCAGATCCTGCTTGATCTGACCGACGACGGAGTACCCGCTCCGGGTCCGGTTGACCTGCCAGTCGTCTTGGAATTCCGGAACGCCGGATGAGTAGACCCATTGATCGAAAAAGTACGTCAGGTCTTCGCCGGCAATCTTGTTCGTCAGTTGTACGAACGCCTCGGTGGAGGCCGGCTTGGACTCGAATTGCTGCAGGTAACGGACGAGGAGTTCGTTGAACTTCTCGTCGCCGATCACCCAGCGCAGCATCCGCAACACGAAACCGGCCTTGTACTCGACCAGCGAGTGATATTCGGGTGAATCCCTCTCGAGGCCGCCCGCCTGGCGGATCGACGTGTTTCCTTCATAACCGAGAGCTTTAACGAGAGCCTTGTCAATCTGCTCTTGAGCTTCAGCCGGTGAAGCGTTTTTTTCGAAGTAGAGCAGGCTCGCAAAGACGGCCATTCCGTCCACGAGCCATGCATCCTCGGCTGGATTTGCAACCGCCACCTTCAACGGGAACCACTGGTGTGCGAGCGTGCGGGCCAGCGCCGCCGCGTCGAAATCCGCGCGGAACTGCGAGGACGGAATCACGAGCGAACCGGCCGACCAGCGCGGCGACTTCCAATTGGCGCCGTGCACTTCCACGATTCGAAAGTGCGGCGCCGGCGCGGGTCCGAAAGTCTCGCGATAGTAGTTGAGAATCTTGCCGGCGGTTTCGGCGAGGGCTGTTGCGCTTTCACTTTTCGCTTGAATCGTGTGCACCGTTAATGGGGCGCCGCCGCTTCCGGCGTCAACGCTCGTGTAGTTTCCCGCCGCGACCATCCCCCAGTACGACGGCGTACTGCTGGCGTACTCATTTCCGGACTGCGTCAAATCCGTCACGACGGTCCACCCCTGCGGCGCGTGAACGCGCAGGCGCATCGCGGCCTTGTCCTTGTAGAGGCCATTCATCGGAAACCACTTTCCGTCGTAGAGCAGGAAAGCCGACTCTTCGGTAATCCTCGCAAGAACGGGCTCGCGGCGGTCGTCTTCAGCATCGAGGATTCCGGAGTACTCGATATGGATGACCGGATTCGCGGCGAACTGCTGGCCGGTGAGATCCACCTCCAGCGTGGAATCCAGATCGAACTGCCGGAACCGTGCGCTGGCGCCGCCGATCGTGACGGCGGTCACGCGCAGGCGCCGATCCAGATCGAAGGTGGCGAATCCGTTTCTGTCGAGTTGACGAAATTGAATATCCGCGCTGCCCTGAAGCTGGCGCTCTTCCGGCGCGATGGTGATCTCGACGGCGTAAGACTCTACGTCGATTTGCGGGCGATCCGACGCATCGGGAGGAGCGGACCGCCGGGATTGGGTTAACGCCGGCGCGGCGAGCGCCGTCATTGCCGCTGCAACGAGTAATACTTTCTTCATAAAACGTGACTCTTAAGGAATTCTGACCACCAATTTCCCGAGACCGGCGTTGTCGATCTGATCATAGATGCGAAATGCAATAACGTGTTCGCCGGGCGGGAGTACATCGGTCTGATGCCTGAACGACTCATTCTTCGAATCGGTGATTCCATCTGTCGGAAATATCGCGCGCCATTCCCCGGCGTCGACGGAAACCTCAGCCTGATGGAGTGTAGACGTTGGATCGGACGCCTCGATAGCGACGCGCACGCGGCCTCCTGAAATTCCTTCCTGCCGCATCGTGACGGAGGGCGGGGTATTGTCGATCGTGAACGGCCTGCTCTCCATATCTCCGGTCAGCGCGTTTGCAGAAGGATTCGACTTCACATCGCTGGCGACGACGCGCAGGACGTACACGCCGTCGGGCAGCGTGTCGGAATCGACGGTGTAAAAGTTGTCCTCGACGTTTTCCTTCAAAAGCCGCCACGTCCGCTCCGAGTCCCCGCGATAGTAGACGTCGTAACGGAGCTGATCCTGATTGCGATCCGTCGCCGTCCATTGAAACGCCTGAGCGCCTTTCTGAACGACGCGGCGCGGCGGCGTACGGGGCGGCTGTTGTCCCGCCCGGGCGTTTGCGCGCGCCGAAGCTGGATCATTGGCGACGACAGGATTTCCGGACGCGTTCAACTGCTGCATCTTCACGAGCGCGACGCCGGGAGGCAGCACTTCGATGTCCGTCACTTCCGGGCGGAAGTTCTGCTGCAAATAGGGCGCCGTTACGGAGTGGAGCGACGGCGTGCGGCTGCCGTCGGCCTTCAGAACGGCGCGCCATTGAATAAACCGAGCGTTCGGACTGGCCGGCGCGCCGGAAGCGTCGACGGGCGCCCAGTCGGACCACGTCTTGTCTGGCGCGCTGGTATTGCCCGCGCGCGTGAACAGTTGCACCAGTTGTGGATTCGACGCCTTCCATGAAATCTTTCCCCAACTGGATACGGCTTCCGTGTCGCGCACTGGAGATTCGTACTCTCCCGACGCCGCCGATGCGTCGCCCAAGCTGAACAGCTTGCCGGCGTTCGACGAGGCCGCGTAGACGCGGGCGCCGGCCGCCACCAGGCGCGTCGTCTGCTCTTCAGTCGATTCGACAAGCAGCGTGGCGTTGCGCGACGACGTCTCCAGGGCGTAGATGCGGCCTTTGGCGCCTGTCGAAAACAGCAGCCGGCCGCCGTGCGGCAGGATGGAATAGATCATTTCGTCGCGCAGACGCAGCAGCGTATTGACCGTTCCGTTGGGCAGCACTTCCAGGATCACGCTCTGTGAAGACGAATCCGTCGACGGACGCCGAGGCGCTGCGCGCGTCGCTCCATCCGGCGAAGGCGCATCCGCGGGAGCAGTCACCTCCACGTTCTGTGCCGCGCTTTCTGCGGGACCAACCGTCACTGTGACCGTCGGCCCTGGAACGCTCGCCGGCCGATTTCCATCCGAAGCCGGACCGGAGGGAATCGCCAGAGGCCCCGCCCCATTCAGAACCGCGGCGTAGATTCGACCGTCGTCCGCCGCCGCTATAGCGTGAACCTCGCGCATCCCGGAATCGTAGAGAACGAACGCCTTGCCTTCCGGCGAGATGCGATAGATGTAGCCCTTGGGGTCTCCGCCGGCGATCACATTGCCGTCGCGGTCGACAGCCAGCGAAATGACGTGCGTTTCGTCCGTGTCATAGAACGATTCGCTCTTACCGTCGGGATATACGCGATAGATCACGCCATTGTCCCCAGAGCCCACGATGAGTCTTCCCTGGCGATCGAACGCCATGGACCAGATGTATTTCGCATCAGGATCGAAGAAAGTCTGCGGCTTGCCGGACTCGATTCTGTAGACCTTTCCATCCGGCGACGTCGCCGCGTACAGCACATCCTTGCTGTCGACCGCCAGCGCCAGGACGTCCAGTTCCTGAAGGTCTACGACCAGGTCTCCCTTTCCGGATGGATCGACCCTGAAGACTTTCCCCTCATGTCCCGCGCCGAGATATACATTCCCCTTCGAATCCGTGACCGCAGCCCAGATCACCGGCTGATCCGTGTTGAACACGGCGTCGAATCGGGGAGCGAGAATCAGATGACCGTCGCTTGTCAGAGAAAGATTCGTGAGCTTGCCCTGCCGGAACTCGTCGTACGTTCGGATTTCCCAGAAGACGGGAGTGACGGCGAAGAGGGGAACGGCGAGTAGAAGCAAAGCGACAAAACAATTTCGGATTGCGGATTGCGGATTGCGGATTTGAAGAGAAGCCCAAATCCGCAATCCGCAATCCGAAATCCGAAATCTCCCGCTCACGGCTTCACCGTCAGCGTGAGCGACCGCTGTCCTTGGATCACGTATTGGGTCGGCGGCATTTCAAACTCACGAACTGTGGAGTTCTGCATCGTGGTCACGCTGCGGGTGGAGGAGCGGTCCGTATCCAGGACGGACAACATCGAAGGGGGCAAGGATGGGAGTTCTTCGCCGGCAATGACCAGGCCGCGTTCGTTGCTGAGAATCTTGATATACAGCCGGTCGTTGCGGCGCAGCTTGTTCAGTTCCCGAATCGCAGCCTTCAGATCCGCCGGGGCCCCGGCCGCAGGCCCGCGGCGCAGCTCCGAGGTGGTGACAGTTGTTCCGTCGCCGACCAGGAGCTGGATCGATCCTGCAGGAAGTCCAGCGGGGATTTGTACGGGGTATCGCTCGATCATTACCTGACCTGCCGTGTCTCGCAGCCATGCCGTCAACGTGACGGTCTCTCCGGGTCGCAGTTCGTTGCGGTCTACGGCAATCCGTTCCAATACGGCGCTGACCTTGCGATCCGTTGAGACGATTTCAAGATCGATGCCATCGATCTTGGGGCTCGTCGCCCCGCTCGTCATAAGGTACTGGATCGGCGCGACGGTTGCGATCGCGGTCGTCGTGGGGCCGTTCAGATCGCCCGTAAAGACGTTGGAGATGATGACCGGATCGTAGTCTTTCAGGCGCACCGCGCCCGTTACGTTCAACGTGAGTTCTCCGAGCTCGCGCTCGCTTGCCGTGATGGCGCTGAATACCGTGAAGTTCATGAGCGCCGGCGTAAGAAACCGGCTGTTGGCCACTTCGAATCGGTAGTTGTTCGTCGTATTCAGGCTCGACTTCACGGTGACGGACACGGGGATCATGTCGGGCTTCTCACCAAGCCGTCCAGCAATGCCGGTCGATCGATCCTGCTCGAAAGCGCCGATCACGTCCATGGGAACCGCCAGCTTCGATGAGACGTCCAGCTTCGGCAGCAGCGAAATCACATAGGAGCTCGACATCGGCAGACTCATCCGTCCCGCTGCAAGAAACGGATGACCGAACGCATAGACCGTGTTCCCGTCGATGTGAGTCACTGTCCCATTCGCGCTCACAGTAATATCGCCTCGAACCATTTGCGCGCTGATCGCAGATCCCGGTTCAAGCTTCGCCGGAGAAGGCGCGCGAACGGCTGAACTGCCCGCCCCGCCTGACTGCACCGGCGTGAAGCCCGCAGCCTTGAACAATGATGAAAATTGTTGGAGGGCGGCGGGCGAAACTCCCGACACGAAGAGCGGCGTCTGAATGGGCATGAGCGATGCGCTGTCGGAAAGCGTCGGCGCTGATGCAGGACCCACAATTTCCCAAAGCGGCCGCCCGCTGCGGAAGCGCTCGATCAAACCGTAAACGAAGGCCGCCGGGGACTCGGCCGGAGCGAAAGCCGGCGCGGGCTCGGGCGTGGTCGGAGACGGAACCAAAACGCTCAACATCTGGCCAATAGGCTGAATGCCGGCAATCGGCGCCTTCGACAGTGGGAACGCGAATGCCACTGCGCCAATCAAACGTCCGTCGATGTACACCGGACTGCCGCTCATGCCTTGCACGACGCCCATATCCTGAAGCGGTCCGCCGGACAGGCGGGCGAGAATCACATCCTGTTTCGGACCGTAGTTCTTGAGAGTCCCCAGAATCTCAACCTGGAACTCTTCGATAGTGGTTCCCTGAAACACCGTGCGGCCAATGCCCTTCATCCCGGGTTGAATCTCATCGACCGGCATGAAGTTGGAGTTCTGGCCGAAGGAAAATGTCACTGCGCTCAAAACCACTAGAATCAGCAGGGTTCGGGCAACGCGGGCGGGCTTGTTGAATAACATCAGGCGGCCGTTCCTAAATAAAATGTTTTCAATCAGAAAACAAGATAACCCATATTAAGAGAATGGCGGAGAACTGGTCAATGACGCCGCATTCCCGCATCGGCGGTTTTGTCCTTGCCGGCGGCCGCAGCCGAAGAATGGGGCGGGACAAGGCGACGCTCCAGTGGCATCACGGCTCACTTCTCGATCATGCAGCCGCACTGCTTTCGACGGCGGCCGATCACGTTCGAATCGTCGGCCGCGAAGATCTTCCTGACCGCCTCCCGGCATGTGGTCCGCTTGGCGGAATTCTCACGGCGCTGGAAGCGGCCGATACTGAGAAAAATCTGGTCATAGCCGTTGATCTGCCGCTCCTGACGCCGCGCTTCCTCCGCTTTTTGCGCCGTCGCCTCGAGATGTCGGACGGCGTCATAGTGGCTTGCAAGATCGGGTCCGACTACCCGTTATGCCTGGGCGTCCATCGATCGCTGGCGCCCTCTATGGCCGAGCGAATCGCAAAGGGAAAGCTGGCTGTATGGCAGGTCATCGAAGAAACAGAGTCTGAAGTTCTAGACGAAGAGGAAATTCAAGCCGCCGGCTTCGACAGTTCAATGTTCGATAACGTGAACACGCCGGAGGACTGGGAGAGGATCAGAGGGAGAATTCGGATTGCGGATTGCGGACTTCGGATTTAGTTGCTCAAAAAGTCCGAAATCCGAATTCCGCAATCCGAAATCCGAATTCCCTTACGTGTTTCGCTTGGCCGCTGGCAGCATCTGGACCGGCTTTTCAAGCGTGAACTTCAGGCGGGCCTCAGGCTCGAACTCGACCTCTTTGCCCTTGGTTGCCAGAACGGTTCCGGTTCCGGCGGCGCCTCCGATGATGGCCCCGGTGGCCGCGCCTTTTTTGCCGCCGGCGATCGCGCCTATTGCGGCGCCGATGCCTGCGCCGCCGCCGATGATGCCGGCGTCGCGGCCCTTTGTGCCCTCGGCCTCAGTGAAGAACGTGTTGGTGACAATGGAGACCACTTTGTCGCCCTGCACGACGCCGGTCAACACCAGGCGCATGCTGGCGCGGCCTTTGACGCGGCCGGAGCCTTCCGCATCGACGACGCGGCCTTGAATCTTCGTTCCTTTTTCGATCACCGTGACTCCCCGCACGACGACCGGCGCTGCGAGACTCGTCAGGAATTGGTCGCCCGCTTGGTTCTTGCCGGAATTCAGAGCATCCAACAAGACCACTTCCAGTTCCGTTCCGGACGGCACTTCTACAGTTCGAGGCGGTTCCGGCGCCGGACGAGGCGCAGGCTTCGCTTCATCGGGCGCGGCCTTCGCGGGCGCCGAGGCGCGAGACGGGGCCGCAGATTCTGGACTCTTTGCCGGCGCACTGTTGGCGGCAGCGGCAGGAGCTTCCGCCGCAGCGGTCGGAGCGGCGTCCGCCGCATCCGGATTCGACTTGGCTTCTTCCGCGGTTTTGGGCGAGCAAGAGCTCACGGCGACCATCATAAGAAGAAGCAGGACTCCATACTTCAACTGGTTCATCGACTCTCCTTTCGATTCTCCAAATAGCTCCACGTCGGACGTTTAGACTACTGCAGGGACGGAAATATCCCAACTTCGTCCCCTGGGAAAATTTTCCATGCGTGAAGCTAGCGGGAAACAAGCATCCAGCGGGCGGCCAGTATTCGGCTTTGAATACAGTCCACTTTGATAACGCTCTGGTCCTGCCGGAACTTGGAAACGGTAGCAGGTCCGTGCTCGCAGACCACCACGAGAGATGCGCCCGGCCTGCCGTGCGTCTCCCTCGGAGCGGCATCATTGCGAATGGCCGTCCGCAAGCTCGTGAACAACGCTCCAACGACGAAGGCAGTGAGGAACAGCAACAGTCTGAAAACGGCCCACCCCATATCCACCTCACCCCGGCCCAAGCCGCATCCGGAAGTCTCCTTGAACCTCAGAGGTAGGAGGGCAATGGCAAGTCCAACTGCGGGCGTGGCTGTTAACTTGCTTTGTCCAATGGGACGAACTGGCGTTTCAACCCAAACAAGAGCCCCGTTCGGAGGACTGAGCCGCTCCACGGACGGGAAAATTTCCCATATACTGTGGTTATGCGCAAATCGAAGGTCCTGGTTGTCGACGATGAGCCCGCCATCCGCGAAGTGATGGAGATGATCCTTCAGGAGTGGGGATACGACGTGCGGCTCGCTTCCGATGGCGTGGAGGCAAAGGAAATGGTCGAGGCCTATGGGCCCGACATCGTGATCTCAGACGTCGTGATGCCGCAGCTCTCCGGCCTCGATCTGCTGCGCGCCCTGAAGGCCGGCAACCCCGCGCGGCCGGTCATCCTTGTGACCGCGCACGCCAGCGTGGATCTGGCCGTGGAATCCATGAAACAGGGGGCTCAGGATTTCATCACCAAGCCTATGGACTATCCGAAGCTGCGGGCTATTCTGAAGGCGGCGGAATCCGACATCGAGCTCCGGCACACTTCCAGAAAACTCTCCACTCAATTGGAGCAAGGGTCCGGATTCGGCGAATTCGTGGGAACCAGTCCGGCGATGCGGGAGGTCTACGACCTGTTGCAAAGCCTGAGCGCCAGCGACGCTTCCGCAATCATCACGGGTGAAAGCGGCACGGGCAAGGAGCTTGCCGCTCGAACGATTCATCGTTTGAGTTCAAGAGCAGGCGGCGCGTTCATTGCCGTGAACGCTTCCGCGATTCCCGAAACGCTCATCGAGAGCGAAGTATTCGGACACGAGAAAGGCGCCTTTACCGGCGCCGTCGGCGTGCGTCCAGGGTGCTTCGAGCTGGCAAGCGGCGGGACGCTGTTCTTCGATGAAATCGCCGAAATGCCGTTGTCGTTGCAACCCAAACTGCTTCGCGTTCTCGAGGACGGAAAGGTCCGGCGGCTCGGCGGCAAGCAGGAGTTCTCCTTCGATGTCCGCGTGATCGCCGCTACGAATCGGGACCCGAGACAGGCGATTCAAGACGGCAAGCTTCGCGAAGACCTTTACTATCGGCTCACCGTCTTTACGGTTCCGCTGCCTCCGCTGCGCGAGCGGAAAGAAGACATTCCGCTCCTTGCCCAGCACTTCATCACGGAGTTCAACAGGAAGCACGCCGCCAATGTGGAAGCGCTGCGCGACGAAGCGTTCGAGATCCTGAGCACATACTCCTGGCCAGGCAACGTTCGTGAGTTCCGCAACGTCATGGAGCGCGCGGTCATCCTTGCCAAAGGTGAATGGATCGAAAGTTATCATCTGCCGCCTTATTTGCGGAATCCGGGCGGGGAGCCTTCCACGAAGATCGTCCTTCCCGTCGGAATTACGGCCGCAGAAGCCGAACGCGAACTCATCCTGAGGACGCTGGAGCGGACGAATAACAACAAGGCCGAAGCCGCGCGGCAGCTTGGGCTCGATGTCAAGACCATCCGGAACAAGCTGAAAAGTTATCAGATCGAAGAAGCGTGAAGTCGTAGCGAGGCAGTGGCGTCCCCCCTTTGAAAGTCGGGGAAGATGGGGAATTTGAAATTGGACGAATCCTGCATCTCGAATCCGAAATTTGAAACTGCAGATTGGACTGTTTCGGCGCAGCGATACCTGTTCCGGATCTGCGCCAGTCCAGTCAGAAATCTCGGATTTCGGATCTGAGATGCAGGGTTCGTCCAATCTCAAATTCCCTGTTCGCCAAACTGACCACCCATTACTGACCCGAAGCATTCCATGATTCCCTTGATTGCTTCTGCAATAATCGCTCTCGTGACTTTCCTCTTCCACTTTCGAAGACGGATCTCCGCATTGCAGCGTGATCTCCGCGCCAAGTCCGAAGAGGTCGCGCAGGTGAAGAAGGACTTTGTCTCGTATGTGTCTCACGAACTGAAAGCCCCGCTCGCATCCATACAGGAAACAACCCAGCTTCTCTTGGAGCGGATTCCGGGTGAATTGACCGACAAGCAGCGCCGGCTGCTCGAATTGAATTTACACAGCAGCAAGCGCCTGGCGGGCATGATCGGCAAACTGCTGGATCTCTCGCGTCTTCAAGCGGGGGTCGTGCACTATGACATGCGCGACCACGAGATCGGCGCGCTGGTCAGCGACGTCGTTGATGAATTCCGCGAGACCGCCCGGCAGAAAGACATCACGCTCACGGCGTCAATTCCGTCCGAACCGCTCATGGCGGCTGTAGACTCCACGCGGTTTGCACAATTGTTGTCGGGAATTTTGGAAAACGCCGTCCACTTCTCTAATTGCGGCGGCGCAGTGCAGGTGAGCATGTGCGCCATCGGCGAGCCTCCGAAGGAAATTCCGGCGCCCTTGCGACGTGGGCTGACCGGGAGGCCGCGCCATGGCTTCGCCCTCATTTCGGTGTGTGACTCCGGCCCCGGCATCGAGGACGCTGACAAGCGAACCATCTTTCAGGCCTTCGAACGTCTGCCGCGCGGAAGGAAGCACGGACAACACTTGGGTCTGGGCCTCGCCATTGCGCGCGCGCTGGCGGAAGCGCACCATGGGGCCATCTGGGTGGAAGACAATCCGGGCGGCGGCAGCATCTTTAGGGTGCTCTTGCCGCTGGCGGACGCTCAGTTCCAGCGTTTGGTAAAAGCGGGTTAATCGCCCGGTTGCCAGGCCCAGAAGGCGGTCTGTTTGCCGATCCTCTGCACGACTTCCATTTCCACTTTCGTGAGCCGGCTGAGTTCGTCGAGCGTATTGTCTGCGGCGATACAGAGGACGCGCGAGCTGTTCTCTGTGAGCCGGAGCAGTTCCTCCTGTGAGAAAATCCCCTGCGCCTTGTTGTACCGGTAATACTGGAGACCGTACTCCGCCCATCGGGCCGGTTTGTAAAGGAAAACAACCTGATCCTGCGTCACGAGTTCTTCCAGAACGCCTTTCCACGGTCGCATCGTATCGGTTGCATCGAATCGGGGAAAAATGAAATCGGCTATAGCCAGCACGAGCAGCGCAATCGATGCGGAGTTCAACACACCGAGAAACCAAGGCCTGCTCCACATGGCGACTGCAGCCAGAGCCATGGCCAGAAGGCCCGCCACTGCAAGGATCACCCTTCCGTCAACGTGGGGATCGACGTTGAGCATGTGTCCAAAGACGCCAAAGAGAATCCCGAGAAAAATCGTAGCGCCGACTTCCAGGAACACAGCGACGCGGAAGCTTCTCGAAACAGGCTGCCAGAGTTCCTTTGCGCACAAGATCGCGATCGGAGGCAGCGACGGCAGAATGTAGCCCGGCAGCTTCGACCCCGACAACGAGAACACCACAAGGGGAATCGCGGCCCACCAAAGGAGCAGCTCCTCATCGCGTTCGATCCGCCGGCCGAGCGCTGGAATCAGCATGAACGTCCACGGGAAGGTCATGGCGAACAGCACCGGGACGTAGAAGTAGACAGGCCACCAGTGGCCATGAATCGTCGATGAAAAACGCTGAAGATTGTGGTTGATGAAAAATTCGTTAATGAACGCGGCGCCGTTGGCCCAGGTAACGGCGACGTACCAGGGCGCCGCGACGGCAAAAAGAATCAGGACGCCTTCGGGATGCCACGACTTCCACTCGCTCCAAAGCCGGCGTCGGACCATGTAGGCGCCGAGCGCGAGCCCTGGAAGCACGACGGCGATGGGGCCTTTCGCCAGAAGACCCAGTCCCAGGAATGCATAGAACGCATAGAACCATCGGCGGCGTGAACGGCCGGTTTCGTGGGACGCAATCAGAAAGGAAGCAAGAGCCGGCGTCAAACACGCGGTCAGGGGCATGTCCATGGCGGCTGCGCGGGCAAACGAAAAAAAGCCGACGGACGACGCCATCGTCAAGGCTGCGAACAGACCGACCGGTCGTCCCCAAAGCCGGCGGCAGCAGAGATAAATCAGAAACACGCTCAACGTTGCGCCGGCCGCCGAGGGAAATCGGACCCCAATTTCATTGACGCCGAACAGGGCATAGCCGAGAACGGCGCCCCAATACAGCAATACCGGCTTCTCGAACCACGGAGCGCCGTGCAGCCGCGGCGTTACATAGTCGCCCGTCAGAAACATCTCACGCGCGACTGCCGCGTAGCGCGGCTCGTCGGGGCCAACAAGGCCGAGTCCGCCGAGGCGGTGAAAGAACAGCAGGTAACAGGTGAAGGCCAGCAACAGCAGGATCAGGGGATCCGCATAGCGGCGTAGTCCACGCTCCATACACGCTTACAAAAGTATGCGAAGATACCACGGATGACACGGCTGTTGAAGGCAGCCGGTCGATTGCGGACTTGGAATTGCGAATTGCGGACTTGAGACGCTACACCGAATATGCCGCCGCGTATGCGCTGCTGAAGTCGTTCGGATTGCTTCCGCGCGACGTCGCCTTCGCGGCGGCGGAAATCGTGGCCGGCGTGGGATTCCGTCTTGCCGGAAGGCAGCGGCGGGCGGGTCTTCAGAACCTGCGCATGGCGATGCCCGAACTGCCGGCCGCGGAACGGCTGCGAATTCTGCGCGGTTCCTTCAGCAATCTCGGCCGCCTGCTCGTCGAATTCAGCCGCTTCCCATTTCTCAACAAGACCAACATTTCGCGATACGTCGTCTACGACGGATTCGACAACTACCTGGAAGGAGTCCGGCGCGGCAAGGGCGTTATTTTTCTCACGGGGCACTTCGGCGCCTGGGAACTGAGCTCATTCGCGCACTCGATCTACGGCTATCCCATGAAGTTTGTGGTCCGCGAGATCGACAACCCTCTCGTGGATGAACTGATTACGCGTTACAGGACGTTGGGCGGCAACGTCCCGGTTCGCAGAAAGTACGCGGCCCACGATATCTTGAAAGCTCTCCGGCGGAATGAAACGGTCGGCATCCTTGTGGACCAGAACACAACGCGCGACGAAGGCGTTTTCGTCGATTTCTTCGGCATCCCCGCCGCTACCACGACCGCGGTTGCGCGCCTGGCGCTTCGCACCGGCGCGGCGGTGATTCCGGGATTCCTGATTTGGGACGAAAACCTGAAGAAGCACCGCCTGCGGTTCGATCCACCGCTTCACATCGTCCAGACGAGAGATCGAAACGCCGATGTGATCGAAAACACGCGGATGTTCAATCTCGTCCTCGAGTCCTATGTGAGGAAGCGCCCGGATCAATGGCTTTGGATTCACCGCCGTTGGAAGACACGCCCGGAAGGCGCCCCGTCGTTGTACGAGGAAGGATAGGGCCGCTCGTGTCGATTTCAGCCCGGCGCCAATCGACTATGAGATGGCAACCAACGAAACAGATGGAGGAAGAATCATGGCAACAAATACTATCCGGCTTCATCGCGTGCTCCGAGCCTCCCCCGAGCGGATCTACCGCGCTTTCCTGGACCCTGATGCAATGACCAAGTGGCTTCCGCCCAACGGCTTCACCGGCAAGATTCACCACATGGACGCCAGAGTCGGGGGCGGCTACAAGATGTCGTTCACGAACTTCACGTCCGGCAAGAGCCATTCGTTCGGCGGAAAATATCTGGAGCTCACGCCGCACGAACGAATTCGCTTGACGGACAGATTCGACGATCCGAATTTGCCCGGCGAAATTCAATTGGCGGTGTCGCTGAAGAAGGTATCGGTGGGAACGGAAGTGAACATCGTGCAGGAAGGCGTGCCGGACGTTATTCCGCCGGAAGCTTGCTATCTGGGATGGCAAGAGTCTCTCTCGCTGCTGGCGAAGCTCGTCGAAGCCGAGATTCCCGATTAGTACATTATTTACTGAAGGAGTAGCGGCAGATTACGCAGATCCCAATACTTGGGTCGGCGTAATCTGCGGCTAAAACGTCGTCGAGCCGTGCGTCGCCGAAGGTTAGAAGAGGAAGCGCATATTCGCTTTGAGCTGGCGAATCTGGTTTCCTTTGTCTTGTATGAAACCGAACGGGTTCGAACTGTTGATATTCAACACGGGCGCATTCGGCACAGGATGGTTGAATACGTTCGTGGCGTCCACCCGCAAGATGAAGCTTTTGGATTCGGCGATCCGGAACGTCTTGCTGAGAGCGGCGTCGAAAGCCCAGGAGCCCGGCAGTTCCATCGTCTGACGGCCCAGCGTTCCGCGTTTCCCCGGCAGCGGATTCTGCAGCAGAATCTCGCCGGTCTGTGCGTCTGTGACAGCCTTTAACGTGCAGAGCGATTTCAGATTGTCGGCGACCCGGCCGCATTGAGGATCCGAGATGCTCTTGAAACGGGAACCGAAGTAATTCCCGAAATTGCCGTCCCACTGAACTTCCCCAAAGCCCTTTGATGGAAATGCTCCAACGACGTCGGCGGCGCCGGCGCCATACAGCATATTCGCGGCGCTGACTGTCGCCGGCTGGCCCGTGCTCAGGTTGACAATGAAACTCGTCGCCCATCCCTCAACGAGCCGCGCAACCCAACCGCTGCTGTCGCCCATAAACAATCTGCCTGGACCGACGGGCAATTCGAATGTTCCAAAGGAACGGAATTCGTGCGTCACGTGGTTTGGACTGAGCGCATAGTCCCTGTTCCTTTCGGCGGGATTCGTATAGACCGGCGCCGTGAGCAAACCATTGCCGAGGTTAGAGCCGGTCAACGGCGTCTCCAGCGAGCGCGACCAAATGTAGGTTCCTTGCACGCTCAAACCGTGGGTAGGGCGCAGCGTGGTCTGGACCTGCAGGGAGTGATAGTTTGATGAGCCCGTGTTCGTATAGTAGTTGGCCTGATTGAACTGCGGATTCGCCGTGATCCAGTTGGCCGGGAACAAGCCCGCCGGGACCGACGGCGCGCCCGGGACAGTGACTCCGCCGGGAACGTTGATGCCTTGATTCGCGCGCTTCAATACCGTGCCGCGCTCTCCGGGCGCGCCGGTCACAACGCCGGCAGGCCCGGTTCCGAAGCCGTTAAAGATGTTCAACTGCGTAGCGGCGCCGGCGAAGTCTCCATTCGCCAACAGGTCGCGGAAGGTCGTATTGAGGCGCATGTGCTGGGATCCGCGTTCGGTCGTACCGTTGACCGGCGGTCTGCCCGGCGCCAGACTCAGCCCCATGAAGATCTGATCAAACAACTCCGCGTCTTCGCCGCGGCGGGTGCGCTCAAGCGCGTCGAACAGAACCGGATTGTAGAAGACGTTGGGGATGTTCAGATCGAAGAAGCCGTTCAGCTTGACCCCTCGCGTTCCGATGTAGCGAACATCCAGTACGACGTTCCGCCGAAGCTCGCGCGTCACCGACAGCGTAAAGTTCTGAATGTACGGCGTCACGTAGTTGGGATCGAATGCTGCGGCGTTCACGTTCTGCTTTAGAATCGGAATCGGCTGCATGGGCAAGGAATTCGGGGTAATCGGCACGAGTCCCGGCAACTTCGCCACATCGAAGTAGCTGCCATCCAGAGGTCCGTTCGTCGTCGCTGTATTCGTGAAGCCCGCCGACGCAAAGATGAAATTGCTCAACTGGCCGGCATGTCCGCCGCCGACGAAACTGATCTGATAGCCGCCGCGAACATTCGTCTTGCCCTTCCCGAACCATGGAAACTCCCAGGCGAAACCGATGCCGGGGCCGAAGTTATTAAAGTCTTTCGGGTGGATGGACTTGTCCGGTTGTGATGTTTTCGGACCGACAAATTCCAAATCGGTGACAAGGTCGAGATTCAAAGGGTTATCGGGCCGCAGCCACCGATCGAAGCTGCGTCCTGAAACGCCGAACAGAGCCAGCCCGCCGCCATTCTTTGGAACGATGGACAAGCCCTGACCTTCATAAGGAACGCCGTAATACTCGTATCGCAGGCCGAGATTCAGGGTCAGAGACGGGCGCACCTTCCAGTCGTCTTTGAAGAAAATCGCGAACTCATTTTGATGCGGCTCGTTGATCTTTCTCGGCTTGTCGAAATAGCTCAGCCATTTGTTTTGGTGATCTGGAGACTGAATGAAGTAGATCTGATTCGCACTCGCCACCGATCCAGACAGGAAATACAAGAGCCCCGCCGCCGTCGTCTGGTTGTTGGAGACAAGGCCGGGGAAGTTGGCCGCGCTCGTGAACGCCGTCGCCGGAATCGATGCTTGCCCGCCGCCCGTGGCGCGCGCGATCGTCGGCGTCGGGGTCTCGGAGCCGCGCGTGTACGTAAAGCGAATATCGACGCCGCCTTTGAATGCGTGCTTGCCGTGCGTCCAGCTAATCGTGTCTGCATAGTTGTAGAGAGGCGTCTTGTTGCCCTGCTGCGCGCAGGTCGTTTGGCAACTGAAGTTGTTGACGTTCATCGCGCCGACTACCGCTGGAGCATATGCGATCGGATATCCTCCTTGGCCTTGCAGCAGGAAGGATTGCGGAACTTCCGCCTTCTTCGGGTCTGTGACTTCCCACGGCGCCCAAATCACGTGTTCATTCACGCGGAAGCCGAAGCGCGCTTCATTGAGCAGGGAATTCGTTATGGTGGACGTATAGTTGACGGTGAAGACTCTCGGCCGGCGGACCACTTCCGAGAGGTATCCGCCGGGCCAAGAATTGGCGGCGCCGAGCAGCGAATAATCTCCGTCAATCCACTCGTAGCTGTAATTCAGCGCAATCTTGTTTCGAGAATTGATGTTGTGATCGACCTTCAGGTTGATCTGTTTACGGTCCGTATCGGTGCTCGTTCCGGTCGCCAGACCAAAATTCGCGGCGTTGTGACCCCGATAGACCCATTGATGGACCGCGGTGTTGAGGCCGTCGCCGCCGTCAAACCGGTTCGCGCGCGGCATCAGCGAGAGATATCGTTGCGCAATCCCGCTCGGATCCATGCTGTTCCGATTCGCATCCCACGGCGATCCCTCGATAACTGCGTCCGAACAGTCCAGCTTCGTCGGAGTATTCGTCACGCGGCCGAATACGCTGAAGAAACGCAACTGACCGGTGTAGTCGCCGCCCGCAGGGTTGGTCGCCGGCCGAACAGGGTTGCCGGATGAATCGACGGAAGCAGTCACAGGGTTGGAACCGGACGGATTCGTCACTTGATTGACATTGCCGTTCATCCAACCCTCCCAATATCGGAAGATTCCGTTTCGCGCACAGTCCGTCAGCACGATCGCGCGCGCTGGAAATCGCTGGCGCTCGATCTGCTGATCCCACAAGGCGAAGAAGAACGTTTGGTTCTTGAGGATGGGGCCGCCGAAACTGCCGGTAAGCTGATTCCGATTGACCCAGGGCGGCTGTCCGGGCGTCCAAACGCCGTTGACGACTTGCTTGTTGTTTTGCCAGGTATTCGCGTCGAGTTTGGCGTTGCGGATGCTCCAAAACCCGGCGCCGTGAAACTGGTTCGTTCCGGAGCGAGTGAGGATCTGAACCTGGCCGTTGCCGCGTCCCAGTTCGACGTCCACCGGCGCGAGGATTACGCGAAACTCGCCGACCATATCCGGATGAACCTGAGTCGTAGAACCGACCCCGGCGGCATAGCGGCCGTCCTGGACGCTGAGACCGTCGCGCGACGTATTGACCATGCCGGTGCTGACGCCGGCGAACGTCGTGGACTCGCCGAGCGTCTGGCCCCGAATTCCGGCCATGACCTGCATCAAATCCAGCACGTTGTTGCTGACGAGAGGAAGCTCGCGGATCTTCTGCTCCAGGAGCACTTGGCCAATCGTCGCCGACGATTCCGCAATCAGCGCAGTGGCGTCGGCCGTCACTTCCACCGACTCCGCCGCAGCGCCTACTTCCAATGTGAAGTTGTATCGCGCGATCGCGCCCTGTCCGAGTTGGACGTCGTTAATGACTTGCGTCCTGAAGCCGGCTAATTCGGCCGTCAATCTGTAGATTCCCGGAAGCAGACTCGGAATAGTGTACGTTCCGGAGTCGTTGGTGATCGTTGTCGCGGCGACGCCTGTTTGGGTATTCACCGCTGTGACGGTAACGCCCGGAACGAAGGCTTGGCTTGAATCCTGGACAAATCCGCCAACGGTTGCATAAGTGCTCTGGCCGAACGCGCATGTCGTCCATGACGCGGCGACGATCGTCATGACGATAGTCCATCGCTTCATCGGATACCTCCCGTGAGAGTCTTTTGGGGACTGCTTTTTCCCAAAGATTTTTGCGGGACTATATCACCATAGGAGTCCTATAGCGATATGCTCAAATTCAGAACGTCGTTGACGCCCGCTGAGATAGCGCCTATCATGGCCGGGCCCGTTGAACGGACAAGCAAGCTATGCGCTTTACGCATCAGTCCAACAAGCCTGTTTTCTTGAGATCGACCCCTTCGGAACGCTCTGTCGGCGCCGCCGGCGCCGAAGCCTCGTGTCGGCCCTGCTAATTCGCCCCAGCTAGAAGAACCAGACCGTCTGCTTCACTCACAACTTCACTACTAGGAGAAATCGGCATGTCCAGATTTTGGATTTCCGTTTTTACGGCGCTGTTTCCCATTCTTGCTTCATCGCCTCTGGGGGCGCAGCAGCCGGCAGAGGACTCAACTGAGGTCGATGCGCAGATCCCCCCGCGAGTTACAACCGCGGTGACAGTAACTGCCAGGGGCGTGGAGGAGGAAGCCCAGAAGGTTGCGATTCCAATGTCGGTAGTGGGCGCAGATCTCGTCGACAGGGCAGGCGCCTTCAACGTGAACCGTCTGAAAGAACTCATCCCGACCGTTCAGTTCTATTCGTCAAATCCCCGCAACTCGTCGATCACGATCCGCGGCCTGGGATCGCCTTTCGGTCTCACCAATGACGGCATCGAGACGGGAGTCGGTCTCTACGTGGACGGAGTCTTCCATTCTCGGCCGGCTTCAGGTGCGTTCGACTTTCTTGACGTGGAGCGGATCGAGGTATTGCGCGGGCCGCAAGGCGTGCTCTTTGGAAAAAACACGACCGCCGGCGCAATCCACGTGACGACCCGCCGGCCCAGCTTCACGCCGCAGACCAACTTTGAATTGAGCTACGGCAACTACGGATTCGTTCAGGCCAAAGGTTCGATCACCGGGCCCCTCAGCCGGAGGATCGCCGGACGGCTGTCGTTTTCGGGCACGCAGCGCGACGGCGTGCTCTACAACGTTGCGGCAAGAGACGACGTGAACGACCTCGACAATGTCGGCGTCCGCGGTCAGCTGATGTTCACGCCGTCGGACAAGATCGTGATCACGTCTGCAGTGGACCACATGCGCCAGCGTCCGGAAGGCTACGCCCAAGTCGTCGCGGGCGTCGCGCCTACGCTGCGGCCCGCGAACCGGCAGTATGCGCAGATTGCGGCGGATCTTGGCTACGCTCCGCCGAGTTTCAATGCCTTCGACCGGCTGATCGACACGGACACGCCTTGGCGGTCCAACCAGAATCTCGGCGGCGCTTCATTGACAATCGATTGGAACATCGGTCCGGGCGTGCTGACGTCGATCACCGGGTGGCGTTATTGGGATTGGGATCCCTCAAACGACCGCGACTTCATCGGTCTTCCGGTGACGACGCTTTCTCAAGCGCCGTCGAAGCACCGGCAATGGACGCAAGAGGTCCGCTACGCCGGAAGATTGTCTCCCGCGCTGAGCCTGACGGCCGGCTTTTTTACGTTCCGCCAGGATTTGAAGTCGGATCCTTTCCACACGACAGAAGTCGGCGCGGCAGCCGCGCGCTTTCAACTGGCCCCTGGCGCAGCGGCGGCGACGCCGGGTCTTCTGGACGGATACGGCGAGAATACGAGACTCCGGCTCGAGACGGTGAGCGCGGCAGTGTTCGGCCAACTGGAATGGTCGGTTACGAATCGGCTGCGCCTGTTGCCCGGCCTACGATTCAACTACGACCAGAAAGACATGGATTTCGAGCGGCAGGTGTATGGCGGACTTCAGACGACGGATTCCGCGCTGATCGCTCTGCAGCGTTCGATCTTCAGTCCGCAGTCATACGCGGCCGAGGTCGAGGACGACAACGCGTCGGGTCAAATCACTCTCGCCTATCAGGTCTCGGAAAGCGTCAATGCCTACGCGACGTACGCGACAGGCTTCAAGTCGGTCGGCCTCAACCTTGGCGGCGTCCCTGATGACGCCTCGGGCCGGCCCGCCCTTGGCGCGGCGACCGTCTGGCCGGAGGATGTGCGCCACTTTGAGTTCGGGCTGAAGACGAATCCGCTGCCGAGCGTAACGGCGAACGTCACGTTCTTCAACACGGCGATCAAAAACTTCCAGACGCAGGTCGTGAACGCCCAGGTCGGCGTGTTGCGGGGCTATCTGGCCAATGCGGAGAAGGTGCGCGCGCACGGCGCCGAATTGGACGCCAACGCTAAAGTGAACGACCGTCTTTCGTTCTACGGGGCGGCCGCCTACACGGAAGGCAAGTACGTCTCCTTTCCGGACGCCCCGCCGCCGCTCGAGGACACAGGCGGGCCTCCGGTCAAGGACATTTCAGGCTCTCCATTGCCGGGCCTCTCCAAATGGGGCTTCGCTTTCGGCGGGGAAGCTTCTGCTCCCGGCACGCTCCTCGGCCGCCGCGGGGAGTTCTTCACTGGGGTCGATGCGAGCTATCGGTCATGGTTCTCTTCAAGCGCCTCCGCGTCGCGGTATCTTGTAGTCAACGGCTACGCCCTGATGAATGTTCGCGCCGGTTTCCGGGCCGCCGAGGACTGGAGCCTGTGGCTCTGGGCTCGCAATCTGCTGGACAAGGATTACTTCGAATTCCTTTCTGCAGTCGGCGGCAATTCCGGTCTCTATGTGGGGCTGCCGGGAGATCCTCGAACTTTCGGCGTTACGCTGAAGCGAGCATTCTGAGCTTGCCTGCGAGGATCTTTGTTTAAGTTCTCACAAGAATCGGCTGAGTTTCCGCCATGCTTTCCATGACTTCAGCCGCAGTCGCCCGCTTTCTCTGGAAGAGAAATGTCCATGACCTGGCGCTCTCGCCTGCTGAGCGCTGCATCTTGTCTTGGCATATGATTGCGGCCAAGACTCGCAGGGGTTTCTCGGAGCGTCAAGCGCGTATTTTTACGCCTTGGCGCCCCGCGAGGGCGATCGCCGCCCCGTCGCCCAGGAGTTCGCGATGATGCTCGACGTCGTGTTCCTGTCCCGCCTCCAGTTCGCCCTCACGATCATGTTTCACTACCTGTTTCCGCCGTTGACGATTGGAATGGGCGTCGTGCTCGTCTACCTGGAGGCGATGTTCCTGCTGACGCGGGAAGCGATCTATGAAACGGCCGCCAGGTTCTGGACGACGCTGTACGCCGTGAGCTTTGCCATCGGCGTGGCAACGGGCGTCGTCATGGAGTTTCAATTCGGAACCAACTGGGCCGTGTATTCTCGCTTTGTCGGCGACGTTTTTGGTTCTGCGCTGGCGGCCGAAGGAATCTTCGCCTTCTTCCTGGAATCGGGCTTTCTCGCCGTTCTCGTCTTCGGCTGGGATCGCGTGACGCCGCGGTTTCACTTCCTGGCGACGATCATGGTGTCGCTGGGCTCCATCTTTTCGTCGATCTGGATCATCGTGGCCAACAGTTGGCAGCAGACCCCGGCGGGACATCAGATAGTCCCCGTGCTGCGCGACGGGAAGCCGTGGACCGTCGATGGATCGCCCTTGATGCGGGCGGAGGTCGTCGATTTTTGGTCGGTTGTGTTCAATCCGTCTACAGTGAATCGCCTGACGCACACGCTCATCGGAGCATTTGTCCTCGGCTCGTTCTTTGTCATGAGCATCTCCAGTTACTACCTGCTCCGCCGGCGTCACGAGGATTTCGCGCGCCGGTCCTTCAGCGGCGGGCTCCTGTTCGCGACGCTCGCGAGCCTTGCGGCGCTCTTTTCCGGAGACCTCAACGCGCGAATGGTCGCGGAGCATCAGCCCGCGAAGCTGGCTGCGTTCGAGAGGCATGTCAACACCGGTCCCGCCGATCTGTTCTTTATCCCAGGTGGTCTGAGCCTTCTGCTTCACGGCGATCCGAAGGCGGAAGTCATTGGCCTCGATCGCATCCGGCCTGAACATCGCCCTCCCGTTCTCATTTCCTCTTTGAGTTTTCGCGTCATGGTCGGTCTCGGCGTGTTCTTTATCATCTTGACGCTGTTTGCGTGCTGGCTTCGCTGGCGCGGGACGTTGTTTGAGACCCGATGGCTCCTGTGGGTGTTCGTCTTCGCCGTCGTCGGCGCGTTTGCCGCCAACGAGCTCGGATGGGTCGCCGCGGAGACGGGCCGCCAGCCGTGGATCGTTCATCCGAACGTTGTTCGCGATGAGTCAGGCCGGCCGATTCTTGACGCCGAAGGCTTCGTTCAATACCGGCTCGAAGAGGGTCTGCTCACGCGGAGCGCCGTTTCCGAATCGGTAGAAGCGACGCACGTCCTGGGTTCGCTTCTGATGTTTACGCTGACTTACGCATTGCTGTTTTGGGTCTGGATTTACGTGCTCAACGACAAGATCCAGAAAGGACCGCAGCCTGTCCGCATCATCGATCGGACCACGCGGCAAGGCGTGCTCGCGTCGGCGGCAGGCCGCACGTTGCACGAAGAATCGATGTCGGAAGCAAAGGAGCCGTGACGATGGATTTGCACGTCGTATGGTTCATTCTCCTTGGCGCATTACTTGCCGGATACGCCGTCCTCGATGGTTTTGATCTCGGAGTCGGCGTGCTGCACCGGCTCGCGCGAACGGATCGGGATCGCCGCGTCTTCATCAACGCCATCGGACCGATCTGGGACGGCAACGAAGTGTGGCTCGTCACATTCGGCGGCGCCTTGTTTGCGGCGTTTCCAATAGCCTACGCCGCGATATTTTCCGGTTTTTACATTCCATTCATGGCCCTTCTGTTCGCATTGGTATTCCGGGCCGTCTCCATCGAATTCCGCAGCAAGATGAAAACGGCGGTCTGGCGTCGCGCTTGGGACTGGGGCTTCTTTGGATCCAGCGTCCTGGCAAGCTTCCTGTTCGGCGTCGCCGTTGGGAACAGTATGATCGGCATTCCGCTGGACGAGCGCGGAGTCTTCACCGGAACGTTGACGGACCTGTTGAATCCCTATGCGCTGTTTGCGGGCCTGACCGTCGTCGCGATGTTCGCGATGCACGGCGCCATCTATCTTCTGCTGAAGATCCCGAAAGGCGAGTTGTACGACCGCATGCAAAATTGGGCATGGCACATGTGGGGGTTGTTCCTCGTCTTCTATGTGCTGGGCAGCATGTACACTCTGGCGGCGATTCCCAGAGCGACTGCGAATTTTGCAGAACATCCATGGGCGGCTGCGGTGGTGATCATCAATGTTCTGGCGGTCGCGAATATTCCGCGGAGCGTCTTCTACGGAAAGCCGTTTCAGGCGTTCGTTTCATCGGGCGTCGCCATCATTGCGCTGGTATTTCTCTTTGGGATGGCGCTGTGGCCGAACCTCGTCACGGCGAGCAACGATCCGGCGAACAGTTTGACGATCTACAATGCGGCGTCGAGCCAACGAACGCTTTGGATCATGTTTCTGTTCGCCGTTATCGGCATGCCTTTCGTCGCGGCCTATACGGCCGTCGTGTACTGGACCTTTCGCGGACGCGTCGAACTGGAGGACCATAGCTACTGATGCAGGCAGGAACGCTGCGAATCGGGATCAATTTTGGGAACGTTGTTCTCGCCAGACGCGACGCCGCGGGGGCGCCCGTGGGGATCGCTGTGGACTTGGCAAACGAGCTCGTTCGAAGACTTGAAGCGTCGATGGAATTGGTGACGTATGACGCCGCCGGAAAAATGGCGGAGGACGCAAAGGCCGGCGCCTGGGACGCGGCGTTTCTCGCCGTCGACCCTGAACGCGCGAATGAGATCGTGTTCACCTCTCCTTACCTGGAGGTCGAGGCTACTTATCTTGTCCCTGCTCCATCCCCACTGCAGACCGTCGACGACGTGGACCGCGATGGAATCCGAGTGGCCGTGTCGAGCAAGAGCGCGTACGATTTGTTTCTTACCCGATCCCTCCAACGCGCGCGTCTCGTGCGGGCCGCCGGACCGGACGCCGCAGTCGATCTGTTTTTTACAGAGAAGCTGGATGCTCTCGCCGGACTGCGTCCCTGGCTGAGCGATCTGGCGAAGAAACACGACGGCGTACGATTGCTGGACGGCCGGTTTTATACGGTTCAACAGGCCATCGGCGTCCCGCGCGGGCGCGACGACCTTGCGCGAACACTGCAGGAATTTGTCCAGGACGTGAAAGCGTCCGGATATGTCTCCCGCTTGATCGCCGCGAGCGGCATTCCGGGAGTTGTGGCGCTGCCGTAGGTTTCAGTCGCAGCGGAGCGCAACGGTCGGGTCGATCCGCGCGGCTCTGCGCACGGGCATCCAGCTCGCAAGCAGCGTTACTATTTCGCTTTCTTCAAGACGAACTCGAACGGCATGCCAAAGGCGTCGCCGGATACCTTGATCTGGTCCGCCGAAACCACGCCCTTGTACGAAAGGGTGAACGGCATGCCGCCGAAATCGAACGTTACGTTCCACGTGAGCGTGTCGCCGTCGATTTTCCCATCGCTGATGGCGACCTCGCTCCCATCAAAGCCCATCGTGGAACCGGTTAACTTTGCCCCCTCGGCTTTGAATTTGAACGTAACTGGAAAGTCGCCCTGCGGTCCGGAAACAGTGCCGTTCCAAGTGCCGTCAACGTCCGCGGCATAGGCGCCGACGGCGGCGATAAGAAGGATCAGGATGCCCGCAAATAGTTTCATACATTTCTCCAGGTTTCAGCACGCGCCTAGCATGCACGAAATCCTTCAGCCTCAACCTTAAGTTTTGTAAACCGGCAGCGGAAGTTCGATGTGGACCTGCAGGCCCGGATGCTTGTTCTCCGCCCAGATGCGGCCCTCATGCAGCGCGACAGAGCGGTGTGCAATGGCGAGTCCCAAACCGACGCCGCCGGTGGACCTGTTCCGCGAATCATCAACGCGGAAGAACGGCTGGAAAATCTTGTCCAGCGCGTCCTCGGGAACGCCCGGCCCGTAATCCCGAACAGAGACCCGCGCAGTGTTCCCATCCGCGCCGAACGTGATTTCGACCGTGCAGTCCTGGGGACTGTGCCGGACGGCGTTGCGCACGACGTTTTCAACGGCGCGGCGGAGGAGTTCTCGCTCGCCCTGCAATGTTGTCGGCTCTCCTAGCAGAGTAAGGCGGCATCTCCGAGCCTCGGCTTCAACTCTGCAGTCTTCGATGATTTCCGAAAGAAGAGACCCGAGTTCGATATGCTCTTCCGGGATCGCCCGCCGTTCGCCCTGAGCTTGCATTGCCTGAAACAGCCCATCGACAAGGTCGGTCAAGCGCTGAATTTCTTTCTTGAGCCGGGCGAGGGCCGCAGCGCGGTTGTCGGCGGTTGCGGCAAGTTCTGCTGCGAAACTGAGCCGTGCAAGCGGAGACCGCAGTTCGTGAGAAACGTCCTGCAGAAGCCGGCGCTCGGACGTTAGAAGCGTTCCGATTCGTTCGGCCATGCGATCAAACGCGGTTCCAAGCTCTCCGATTTCATCATGCCTGCGAGAGTTCACGCGCGCGGCAAGGTCACCGCGTCCGAACCGGTCGAGCGTATGGACCATCGAGCGCAGGGGCGACGCGATGCGCCACGCGAATACCCAGCATGAGGCTGCGAGGAAGAGGAGGATCGGCACATAGTAAACGACGTATTGCCGCATCTGAAAGGGCGAGTCCGCGACCACCAGCAGCCTGTAGCGATCGTCTTGGGACGCCAGAGCGACTGTGATTTGATCGCCCTTCGCTTGCGGAACGCCCCAGCGGCCATGCAAGCTCTCAAGCAAATGGGAGTGGTCGGCGCCTGTCAGCACGTCCCTGCCGCGAGCGTCCGTCAAGCGCCGGCGTCCGCCCAGGCGTCTATTGGCCCTGTCCAGATGAGCTGCAAGAGCTTCGGGGCCTTGGGACTGATACACGTCGACTGCCTCCTCCAGTTGCAGCGCGTTCATGCGCTCGAAGAAGCTGTCCTTGCCGGCCATCCGATAGAAGACGTAGCTGCTGACCATCGCAAACGCGACAATGCAGACGGCCAGGGAGCCGAATCCCCAAATCAGGATTTTGATGTAAATCGACCGCATCGAAGTCGTTCAGATCGAGAATAGATATCCCATGCCGCGAACCGTACGGATCAAAGGTTTCCTTTCGGAGTCCGAACTGCCGTTGCGCTGTTGCGCAGATTCGAGCTTCTTTCTCAGATGGCTGATGTGAACATCGAGCGAACGTTCGTATGGAGTCGATCGCCGCTGATGCAGAACAACCGCCAATTCGTCGCGAGACACGATCCGGCCTGACGCCCGCATGAGCAGCTCGAGAATATCGAACTCGACCGAAGTCAGATCCACCGGGCGTCCCAAGCACCGAACCTCCCGCGCTCGGGCGTCCAGCTTCAGGCCGCCGGACTCCATGACGTCCGGCCTCAGGGTCTCCGCCTTGCCGAGACGGCGAAGGACGGCGCGAACGCGCGCCGCCAATTCCTCCGGCCCAAAAGGCTTCGGCAGGTAATCGTCGGCCCCTGCATCCAAACCTTCGATCCGGTCCCGCTGCGCCGTGCGGGCGGTGAGCATGATGACCGGAATCGCGCTTTGCTTCCGCAGTCTTCGCAGCACTTCGAAACCGTCCAAGACGGGCAGCATCGCATCGAGAATGACCAGATCGAATTTGCCTTCGAGCGCGCGAAGCAGTCCGGCGTGGCCGTCGTAAGCGCACTCGGTGTGGAAGCCCTGCTGGGCAAAAAAATCCTTCATCAGGGCGCACAATTCAACGTCATCGTCCACGATGAGAATCGTCTTGGGCATCGTTTGAACTCGTCGCCGACGTTAACACGAGACGCCGGCTCTTTATCGCGCTTTACAAAACTTAAGATTCGGAGCGAAATTGGCCTTCTAGAGTAGGGGCAAATGGAGGAGGTTGGAATGGGTTCAACAAAGTGGAACGAGGCTGGAAGAATCTGGGAAGAAGATCACGCCTGGCTCGACGAGTCGCAGCGCGCGCAATGCGCGCGGGCGCATGAAGCGAACGTCTTTCCATCACCTGTGCCGACCCGGATGATTTCCAACGGCGAATACATGCCGGTCCCGCAAACGGCTCAACAGAAGCAGGTCGAAGAACGCATCAAAGAGCTCAGCGAGCACGCTAGCAAGAAACTCGGCATAGACCGCCGACGCTTTCTGAGGAGCACGGGAGGCCTCGCCGCCGCCTTTCTCGCAATGAATGAAGTGTTCGGCCGGTTCTTTGACGTCGACCCGATCGAGATGTTTGAGCCGGAGGCCTACGCGCAGGCGGGCGCGCCGCGCGACCTTTTCGTCTTCGACGATCAACTCCATCTCGTGCGCGGCAGCCAGGGCGCTGCAGGAATGGGATTGCGCGCGCTCGCTCAAGGACCGTCTTCGGGGGCGCCGAGAAATCAAATGAACCCGCGCAACCTGCCGGATGAGCGAGGCGATGTGTGGGGCGTGTGGAACCCCGCGCTGGTCGGACTTCCGAACAGGCCGGAAAACTTTCTTATTACGCAATTCATCAAGGACGTATATCTCGACAGCCAGGTGACGGTGGGCTTGCTCAGCAACGTGACGGCGAGCGTCGTCAGCCTGGAGAACCAACCGCGGCGTCCTCCGAGAAACGTTCAGGAAGCGTTGTCCGGAGAAATCCTGACCGCAGCGCAAACTGCAGCGGCCCGGAACTTCATCAACGAAATCTCCGGGTCAACTCGCATGCTGGCCCACGGCCTGCTTTATGTCGGGAAGGGAAATCTGGAATACATCCAACAGCAGGTGGATGAAAACAAGCCGGACTCGTGGAAAGGCTACAACGTGTCGAACGCTGCAAAAGTGGACAACGATCCGATGAGCCCGATGCGCCAGTGGAGACACGACGATGAGGAGGTCGCTTATCCCACGTTCGAACTGATTGACAGGCTCTATGCGAAATTGAAAGGACAAAAACCCGGTTTCAACAACATCTGCGTTCACAAAGGACTGACTAGCGCCGAACCCGTTCGGCCCGAAATCGGACATCCTGCGGATTTGCCGAAGGCCGCCAAGGATTGGCCAAACCTGAACTTCATTACCTATCACGCTTGCATTCAGCCGGCGTTCTTCATGTACGACGCGCTGCAGGACGTTCGATCCGGCTCGCTCCGCGAAGGGGTCCCCGACATCAAGTGGACGACCGAATACGCGATTCTGGTTCGCCCGTACAAGAACGCCTACGCCGAACTCGGGACAACCTGGGCGTCTTCCGTTGTCACGTTCCCGACAGTCGCGGCGCATCTGATGGGACAGCTCATGAAGTTCCTCGGGCCGGACCGGATCGTCTTTGGCTCCGATTCGGTGTGGTACGGCTCTCCGCAATGGCAGATCGACGCGATGTGGCGTTTTCAGATTCCTGAAGATTTGAGGAAGAAATACGGATATCCCGAGCTGACGCAGGACGCGAAGCGCAAGATTCTCGGCTTGAACTCGGCCAGACTGTACGGCGTCAATCCCCGGCAGCAGTTCAGACCCGTGCCGAAAGACTATGAGAAGCGGATGCCCGCGGATCTCCGGCGGATCATGGAATTGCCCGAGCCCGCCGCAGACAATTTGTCGCGAATCAAAGAACAATACGTCGCATGGGGCGCTGCGCCGAGCCATACGCGGTACGGTTGGATACGCATGCCCGTGTGAGGGAGCCCTTCCAGGAATTGTCAAATGTGAGTTGGCTGTTGGTGCGATGTGTAATGAACTTGGCAAACTGACCTACTAACCCAATCTATTGGTCGTTCTACATTGGGTCGTTTGGTCGTTCAGCCAACTACATTACACATCGCACAACAGCCAACTCACATTTGACAGCCGACGACTTGGCGCCGAAAGCGTCCGGAGCAAGCCCCATCAATCTATCGCTTCGCGAGCATTGGGGCGTAGTAGCCGGTCCTTGCGCGGACCGCCATGCGGGGCATGCCTTCCGGTCGTTTGACTTTGATCTGGATCTTGCGCCACTTGCCGTCCTTGGCGAGATTGGAAGAACGGTAGCCCAGTACGTACTGATTTTTGAGATTCGCGGCGATCTTCGCGCAGATTTCTTCCAGATCGCGGATCGAATCAGGAAAGAAGGCCCGCCCGCCTGTGGTTTTAGCTAAATCGGCGAGCGCCGCGCGGCCGTTCGGCGGAGGAGCGGCGTAAGGCGCGTTGGTCCTCTCTTCGATTCCGATGGCGTAGACTTGAACGTCGCGTTCCTTGGCGAACTCCTTCACTTCGGACAGAGAATATCGGCTCTTGTTGTCCAGGCCGTCGGTGATGAGCAGGAGAGCCTTTCGCGAGTTGTTTGCATGCGCGACGCGGTCCATGCCGAGATAGACGGCGTCATAGAGAGCCGTCATTCCCGTCGCCGGAATGAACAGGAGCCGGCTTTGGATGCTGGCGACGTCGCGCGTGACGTCGTGCGTCAGTTGTGCGGTGGTGTTGAACTCCACCAGAAAGTATTCGTCTCCGGCGTCTCCCATGCTCAAGAACGTGGCGGCTGCGGCGCGGGCTTCGGCAAGCTTGTTGAGCATGCTGCTGCTCGTGTCAAAAACGATGCCGACGCTAAGGGGAACATCCTCGGTTGAAAAATAGGAAATCTCCTGCTCGATCTTGTCTTCGAAAATCTGAAAGTGTTCCGGCCTCAGGCCGGTTACGTACCGGCCGTCCGAGTCCGTCACTGTCGCGGTGATCAAAACCAGATCAACGTCGACCCGCAACGTTTGCGCGTGTTCCGACGGCTTTTCGGCTGTTTGTCCCAATACCAGCGCGGCGCAGGAGAGCGCCAGCAACGGCGCGGCCATCTTTTTGAGAATCACGTGGAGCCTCCTTTCGCCCAAAGCTGCCCCCAAAGCTGTCCCTAAAGCTGAAGGTGCAACCGGCCTTCCGGAAACTACGGGGCGGCGATTTTGCGGGGGACTCGGTAATTCTCCCTATTGGGAGCGACTTATCGGGAGCGAAAGACTTCTTCGCGGACGCGCTGTCGTTCGCGGTCCATTTGTTCGGGAGTGGAACCGAGGCGCCTCAGGATGTATTCGGTCATGGCCAGAGCGACTTCGCCTTCACCCGAGAAAACTTCGTCGGCGCCCGCCTCGCGCATCGCAACAGATTCGCGCAGGTAGTTGGCGCGCGCGAGGACGCGTATGGCCGGATTCATCCGTCGCGCGATCCGCACAATTTCGGCGGCTTCCGCAGGACCGGGTCCCGAGATGACCAGCCCCACGGCGTCGCGCAGCCCCGCGGCTTCCAGGACTTCGGGACGTCCGGCGTCGCCGTAGACGCTGCGGATCCCGTCGCGGCGCAGGCGTCGCACAGTCTCGAGGTTCGTCTCGACGATTGTCGGTTCAATTCCACCGTCCTGAAGAAGACGCGCGACGGTTTGACCGATCGGGCCGTAGCCGACGACCACTGTCCGAATTACATCCTTCGTCTCCGCCCGAGGAGCGCCCGATGCTTCCGCCGGAGGCCGCGGATTGATCCAACGCCATAAGCGCCGCCGCCGCGAGAGCGCGCGTTCGGCGGGTCGGACCAGCCGGTATAGCATCGGATTGACGGTAATGGACAGGATGGCCGCGGCGATCAAGACGTCCGTCGCGCCGGCGGCGAGGACGTTGAGTTCATCGCCCACGATCGCGAGGATGAGCGAAAACTCGCCGATTTGCGCGAGCGCAACGGCAATGCCGATCGCCATTCGAGACGGATGACGTAGAAGCAAGACGATCAAAAGAGCCGCCGCCGGCTTGCCGATCAAGACGACGGCCAGCGTGGATAGAAGAAGCCATGGCGCTTGGATCAGTTGTTGAGGATCAAACAGCATTCCGACCGACACGAAGAACAGGACAGCGAAGGCGTCGCGCATCGGCAGAGCCTCTGAAGCCGCGCGGAAGCTGAACTCCGATTGGCCGACGATCATTCCTGCAAGAAACGCGCCCAGCGCCATCGATGCGCCGAACAGAGCGGCGGACCCGACAGCGATTCCGAGCGCCAGGACCAGCACGGTCAGCGTGAACAGCTCCCGCGAGTGCGTCATCGCCACTGCGTTCAGGATCCGAGGAATCACGCGAGGGCCTACAAGAAATGCGCACGCGGCAAGCGCCGAGAGCTTGACAGCGGCGGCCGCCAGCGCCTCCGTCACTCCCGCTGGCCTCGAACCGGCAAAGATCGATGGCAGGAGGACCAGAACCAGAACCGTGAAGATGTCCTCCACCACAAGCCATCCAATCGCCGCTCGCCCCGTCGGCGTGTGAAGGTCCTGGTTATCGACGAGCACCCGCATCAGGACGACCGTGCTCGCAACGGATAGAGCCAGTCCGAACACGATTCCCGCCGTCCACGACCAACCCGCGGCGCGGCCAACCATCGCGCCTAACCCTGTGGCTGCCGCGCTCTGACAAAGCGCGCCCGCAATCGCCAGCCCGCGGACCGCCATCAGGTCCTTGATATGAAAATGAAGGCCGACGCCGAACATCAACAAGATGACGCCGATTTCCGCAAACTGGTCCGCAACGGCGCGGTCGGCCACAAAACCCGGCGTTTGCGGCCCCACCAGCACGCCCGCCGCCAGATATCCCACAATCGGCGACAGACCCAGGCGCTGCGTGACGAAGCCGAGAGCCAGCGCCGCCGTAAGGCTGATCGTCAACGTCAGGATGATTTCGGAATCGTGCATCTCTTGGAGACTCCGGCGCGCCTCGTCCACTATGGCATAAGCAGTGGTCAAAGAGGTTAGCCGCAGATTTACGCAGATCAGCGTCATTCGCGGCTAATCAGTACCGGACTCCTAGCAGCTTCCAGTAGTTCAGGAAGGTCATGAAAGAAAAGTTCCGCGCAATCTGCTGCTAAAATCTGGATCGGCTGGAACCAGCCCAAGGAGAGTAGGAAGCTTGACCCACATTGAAGAACGTACAGCGGCGAGGCTCGTGCTCCTGGATGAGGCCAAACGCATCCTTCTCTTTTTGCACAATGACGGACATGGGCGGACATTCTGGGCGACGCCCGGCGGCGGACTCGAGCCGGGAGAGACTCTGCAACAGGCTGCAGTCCGCGAAGCCGCCGAAGAACTGGGCGTAGAAACGGCCGACTTGGTTCAACTCTGGAGCGGGCATGCCCGCTTCAAGTTCGCCAACCGCGCCGTGTCTCAGACTGAGACCTTCTTTCTGGTCACGCAACAAGTGGACCTGACCAGACTGGAACTTGGAGAATTGCATCGCGTTGAGGGAATCATCGATGTGCGATGGTGGTCCCTCGACGAGATCCAGAAATCGGACGCACTGATTTTTCCCGCGGATTTGGTGGACAAGCTCAGGGAACACCTACCCGCATTGGGCAAACGTCCATGACTTTGCGGAATTCCTGCCAGCGAGGCGTTCCTCGAAATCGACGTCGGACTCAGACGTCACGAATTTGTGTTTTGACTTTCTCCATCAACTCCGGCGTCATTTCGCGAAGGCCATGCTGCTTCGCATGCTCAGCCGCTTTAGTCAATACTTCTTGTTCTGTTTCACCGCGTATGACGTATGTACAGCCGCTCGACGGATCCACTTTGGCGCATTCCACCATTTTGGCCATGACTGTCCTCCGCTTTGGAATTGTTGCTTTCTTATGTTCAATAATACCGGACTGCGACTGTCATTAGGAGAATCGGTATGGTCCAACGACGACTGATTCCGACGTTCGTAATCCTCACCGTGCTCTCGCTTCTTGCGTCGACCGCCGCCACTCAGCAGGGCGGCGCTCCAAACGGCGAGTGGCCGCGCATCGGCGGAGACGGCGGCAGCACGCGGTATTCGCCTCTAAGTCAGATCGACGCTTCTAACGTCAAGAACCTCAGGATCGCATGGACCTGGCGTTCCGACGGCTTCGGCAGCGCTCCGGAGTACAAGAACGAAACGACTCCCATCATGGTCGACGGCGTCCTGTACTTCACCGCGAGCGACCGGCGCGTGGTCGTTGCTGCGGATCCAGCGACCGGCGAAACGTTGTGGACGTGGCAGCTCGATGAAGGCGCACGGGCGGCCGGCGTCCGCAGAAATCATCGCGGCGTTGCGTACTGGACTGACGGCCGGAAGGCGCGCATTTTCACAGTGACGCCCGGCTATCAGCTCGCGTCGCTCGACGCCAAGACCGGCCGGCCCGATCCCGCGTTCGGCAAGAACGGCGTCGTCGATCTCACGCTGGAGGTCGAGAAGGATGCGAACTTTAATACTGCCGTCGGCCATCTGATGAATACATCTCCGCCGCTCGTGTCCGGAAACGTCGTCGTCATTCCTACAGCGCTCGAAAATGCGCGCGTCCCGAAATCCATGAAATTCCCGAAGGGCGACATCATGGCGTTCGATGCGAACACGGGAAAGAAGCTCTGGACGTTCCACACAATCCCGCGCAAAGGTGAGTTCGGCGCCGACACGTGGGAGAAGAACTCGAACGAATACACGGGCCACGCCGGCGCGTGGGCGCCGTTCGCCGTGGATGAGGAGCTCGGATACGTGTACCTGCCCGTGGAGGCTGCAACCGGCGATCAGTTCGGCGGACAGCGGCCTGGCGCGAATCTGTTTGCATCATCGCTCGTGGCTCTCGACGTCAAGACCGGCAAGCGGATCTGGCATCAACAGATCGTGCACCACGACGTGTGGGATTACGATCCGCCGACGGCGCCGATCCTTGCCGACATTACCGTGAACGGGCGGCGGATCAAAGCCGTCGTGCAATTGTCGAAGATGGCCTTCGCTTATGTTTTCGATCGCACGAATGGCGAACCTGTTTGGCCGATTGAAGAGCGGCCCGTTCCGCAGAGCGACGTCCCGGAAGAACGCACGTCGCCGACGCAGCCATTCCCAACGAAGCCGCCGGCGTTCGACAGACAGGGAATGAGCCTCGCGGACCTGATCGACTTCACGCCCCAGATCAAAGAAATGGCGCAACAGGCCGTCGAGGGCTATCGCCTCGGGCCGATGTTCACGCCGCCGTCCTTTGTCGATCCCTCAAAAGGGATGAAAGGCACGCTTACGTTTCCAGGGTCCGGCGGCGCCAACTGGGAGGGCGGCGCGTTTGACCCGGAGACAGGTTATCTCTACGTGGGTTCGGCGACGAGAACGGACACCGCTGTCTACGGCGTCACGCGGCCGAAGCCCGACGAGACGGATCTGCCCATCATTGGAACCGGCGGCGCCGCGCCGACCGTGCAGGGTCTGCCGATCGTGAAGCCGCCGTGGGGACGCATCACCGCAATCGACCTGAACTCCGGCGAGATCGCGTGGCAAATTCCAAATGGGGACGCGCCGCCGGAGGTCAAGAACCATCCGCTGCTCAAAGGCGTGACGCTCCCGAATACGGGCAGCCCGTCGCGAGCAGGCATTCTCGTGACAAAGACGCTGCTGTTTGCGGGCGAGGGCTATGGCGGGCAGCCGTTCTTCCGCGCCTTTGACAAGAAGACCGGGGCCATTGTGTGGGAAACCAAGACCCCCATCGGCGCGCAGACCGGTCTGCCGATGACGTATCTGCATCGCGGAAAGCAGTACATCGTTTTTGCGGTGGAGGGGGATCCTCAGAAGCGGATCGCCGCACAGTTGGTCGCCTACGCATTACCGTGACGCATCCGGACGCAGGACGGAAAGCTGAAGTCATTCTGCGCCTGCGACGTCCAGTTCCTCGATGGCGTCGAGAATCTTGACGAGTCGTTGACCAAAAGGAGTCAGGTGATACTCCACACGAGGTGGGATTTCCGGATAAGCCTCGCGACGGACGACTCCGCAGGCGACGAGTTTACGCAAACGCTCGTTGAGCACTTTGGCGCTGAGCCCATCCACGGCCCTTTCAATAGCCCCGGGACGAACGACGCCTTGACGAACAAGCCGCAGGATGCTGACGGCAACGGTTCGGACAATGGATACTCGAAACGGCTGCCGCCAATTACGATCAGAACTGGCTTGACTATCAGTTCGAGATCGGACGGCGTCATCATCGGTCCGGGAAGAACAGAACGGATCAAGTTGACGCGGTGGAGCATATCAACTACCGGTACTTGCCGACGCTGATCTATCCGATCTTTTCCACCTTGAAGCCTTTTCTTCAGAAGGGCGGTCATTCCGAGGAAGACGTCGAGAAGATGCACCATGCGTGGCTGAAATCCCTGTTGATACAGGTAACGTTGTGGAGCCGGGTCTACGTTGGAGAAGCGGATTTCTGACTCCGCACGCAGCCGGCGCCGCGCCCAGGCGCAGTCTCGCCGCGCCAGGCGCACTCTCAAGGACGTAGCAGCGTCTTGATCGCGCGGCGTTCGTCCATCGCGCGGTAGCCTTCCGCCACTTGATCGAGGGGCAGCGTCAGGTCGAAGACTTTGCCGGGATTGATGCTTCGGTTCAAGACCAAGTCGATCAGCCTAGGCAGGTAGCGGCGAACCGGCGCAGGCCCGCCATGGAGATGCACATGGGAGAAAAATAACCGCTCGCCGTTCAGTTCGACGCCGTGCGGTACGCCGACATAGCCCACGTATCCACCAGGACGGGCAGAACTGATCGCCTGCATCATCGATTCGTGCGTGCCGACGCATTCCAGTACAGAATCCGCGCCCACGCCATTGGTCAGGTCCTTGATGCGCGCAACACCCTCATCCCCTCGTTCCGTCACAATGTCGGTGGCGCCAAATTCGCGTGCGAGCTTCTGGCGAGACGCGTGACGGCTCATGGCAATAATCCGCTCGGCGCCCATCAGCCTGGCGGACAGAACGCCAAGAAGGCCCACGGCGCCGTCGCCGACCACCGCGACCGCGCCGCCCGGTTTCACGTTGGCGGCGTCGGCCGCGAACCAGCCCGTGCCCATGACATCTGAGAGCGTGAGGAGGCTTGGCAGCAGCTCGTCCGAGTGCGCATCCGGGACGGCGACCAACGTGCCGTCGGCCAGCGGAACCCGCAGCCGAGGGGCTTGCGCCGTGCTGATCCATTCGCGATGCTCGCAGGATGATTGATAGCCATACCGGCAATGGGGACACGTGTTATCCGACGCGGCGAACGAGCCGATCACGAATTGCCCCGGCTTGATAGTGGTTACCGCGCCGCCGACCTCCTCGACGATGCCGCAATACTCATGACCCATTGGGGTCGGCTCAGTGATCGGGCTGATGCCACGGTAGGGCCACAAGTCCGACCCGCAAATGCAGGTCGCCGACGTCCTGACTATAGCGTCCGTCGGCTGGATGATTTTGGGGACTTCGCGCTCTTCGAATCGCACATCGCGCGGTCCGAAGAGAACCGTTCCTTTCATATCGATTTGCCTCCTTCTCTCTTTCCTGAATAATCATGATCACTTCTCGAATCAACGTGGATGATGCTCGAATTGTGCCAATTCGTAGCCGTCTTGAGTACAGCGCTGTTTGCGGGCGCCGCGCTTTATATCAATGTGGCGGAACATCCGGCCCGAATGCAATGCGGAACTGAGATAGCGTCAACAGTCTTCGGGCCCAGCTATCATCGCGCCGCCAAGATGCAGGCTTCTCTGGCAATTGCGGCGACCTTATCGGCGATCGCGGCCTGGCGGCTCCAGAACTCGGTACTGTGGATCGCTGGCGCCATTTTGATTTTCGCGGTAATTCCTTTCACGTTGATTGTGATTTCTCCAACCAACAAACGGTTGCTGTCGCCCCATATCGACCGAAATTCTGTGCATACTCGCGAACTGCTGCTCCGATGGGGCAGGTTGCATGCCGTGAGAACCGCGGCGAGCCTCGTGGCGACGGTGATTTTTCTCACGGCGGCGCTTTCCGACTGAGCGCACGTCCAAGGCGGTGCGTTAATCCGAAACGGCGCCGATTGCTCGCTTTGGACAACAGGTTCACTCGCAATATACTTTGTATTGCAAAGATAATCGTGAATCGATGGGATCGAAACGCATCTCGCTAATCGTCCTCGGATTGCTGGTCCTCGCCGTGAGTGCGGTCATTGCTTCTCAATGCTTCCGCTCGGCCCCGAAGCCGCCGCCGGCGGCGCCCGGCGCGCAGGCTGTTAAAAGCGTTTACGAGTATGAAGTCGTGCGCGAGTATCCGCACGATACGCAGGCATTCACCCAGGGACTCACCTTTCTGGACGGCTGCCTGTATGAAGGCACCGGCCGGACGCGCCCGAGAGAGCTATCACGTGTGCGCCGAGGTATACTTGCGAACATGTCGATAATGCTTCAGTCCAATCAGGATGCCGCGCAATCCTCGGAAGCGATCGAGTCGCCGGAATGGCATAAGCAAATCCTTGATGGGCGCCAGCAGCGAGTCGTCGACGGCGCCGCGGAATTTGAAGATTGGGAAAAGGCAAAGATCAAGATCCGTGAAAGGGTCCGGTGAGAAGATGAGTTCAATTTCAGAGTCCTACCGATACATCGTCCGGTCACCCGGCGTTCGGAGTGGAAATGCGCGAGTGGAAGGTACGCGAATCGGCGTTCACGACGTTATCGGGCTTCTTCAGACGGGAGAGACGGTCGATACGATAACGGCGAAGTGTTTTCCGAATCTCACCAAGGCCCAAGTTTACGAATGCCTCGCCTACTATGAAGACCATCGGGGCGAGATCGATTTGCTCGTCGCTCGCCAGATGGCCCAAACTTCCGAGTGAAGTTTCTATTGGATCACGATGTCCCTGATGATCTGAGTTATCTTCTCGAAGAACTCACGCATGACGTGACGCTCTTACGTAAGGTGCTTCCGGAAGACGCCTCCGACGAATCCGTTCTTCAATTCGCGCATGACAACGATTGTCTGCTTCTGACCTGCAACCGGGATGACTTCCTTCAACTCGCCAAAAACAAACCGCATCATGGGATCATTGTCGTGGTTCGTCGCAGGACACGAGCCGCCGAACGCGCCGCATTGTTTCGGCTGCTGAACAATGCCGGCGAGACCGGACTCCGAGACAACATCAACTTTGCGTGAAACCTGAAATCGTCAGATGCCCAAAAGGAATAAACAAAACGAAGCTCAAGACCCGGATCAACTCATTGAGGAAATCACTGTAGACGCTTACGGTGACGACGAGCAGTTGTGGGCGTTCCGGCAAGTGATCGAAGACGAAGTCGATCTACCTGCCGACGGGTTGATCATCGATGAACCTGTAACAGTCATCAAAATCGATTACGACGGAAACACGCGGCGCGGGTTAACCGCGACTTGCCGACGACGAGATGGTGCCAAACATGTCGTGTCTGCCGCGGATATTACATTCCCACGGAACTCCACCGCAGGCCGGTACCTGGCAGCTTATAGGAAGTGGCTGGGTCTCAAACCGTATCCCCCGGCCGCAGTTGGATCGGCCAGGAAACCCCAGAAGGTTTCACCCGCCGAGGTGAATCTCAAAAGCACTGTCGATTTGGTTCCCCTATCCGTCAAGCAGCGCGCCGCGCGTTGCCGGTTGTTGGGAACAGACCGCATCGTCACATTTCGTGCGCCTCGACTGTGGGAAATGATTCCCGGCGAGGTCATCACGGTTCAACCGCGAAAGCAGTGGAGCTACGGAGGGAATCCTTATCTTTCGGGGGACATTGTCGAAAGAAGGCTCGACATCCCTGCGCTCGGGTTGGAACCACTCCGTCTTGAGGATGCCGGATCATGGAATCCCGAAGAACAGTACTGGGGAGAAGAGGGAGAACCTCTCGAAGAATGGGCGAAGCCCATTATGGCCCGAGGGCCGCGTCCCGCCTTCGAGATGCAGCAAGTCCTGCCGGGTTGGGATTCGGACGATCCGTTTTCAGACCCGATTTCACAATCCAACGATCTTCGCGACGCGAGTAGACATCAGGATGCGCTAAAGATACTCATGGACCTTTGCGAGTCCGATCTTCGCTGCCTTGATGCACACGCTCATCTTGGCAACATCGCATTCGAAAGGTCTGCCGAAGACGCGATCCGGCATTACGCGGTCGGCGTCGACATCGGTGAGTTATCGCTTGGTGACGGCTTTGACGGCGTGCTGGAGTGGCTGTGCATCGATAACCGTCCCTTCTTACGGTGTCTGCACGGCTATGGACTTTGCCTATGGCGGCTTCGTCGCACGAAAGAAGCGAAGCAAGTGTTCAACCGCATGCTTTGGTTGAATCCGTCGGACAACCAAGGCGCTCGCTTTCTGCTTCATGACATCGATTCGGGACGGTCATGGGAAGAGTCCAGAAATGAGTGAGCCTTCGAAGCTCGAACGCCGATTGTCACGGTACCAACGGCTGGAAAAGTCGCCGGAAAAGAAATCAGCTCGATATCGCCGCGCACTGTCGATGCCCGCGCGTGGCGGAGTAGCAAACAACCCTCTTCCTCCCCGGTCGCGGCGTTCAAATGGGAGTGAAGAAGCAATCCCGCTACATTGTGCGCAATTACTTGTAAGCAATTGATAATAAATAGTTTATTAGACGGAAGAAGAGGGATTCGTTCGGCCTCAGCGCATTGAATCTACGTAAGTTATTAAATTTGCGATTTGCTCAATTGGCACAATTGGGCAAAAAGCACAAACTTTGGCAACTTTGACACGCAAACTCGCTACAGTTAGTCCTTGGAACGTGATCGACGCATAATATGGCTATGGCTTCGATAGAATCAGTCCAAGATGTCCCCTTGACTGTCACTGAGGATGGCGCGATTCGGATTGCAGGGTCGAGGGTGTCTCTGGAATCCGTGCTTCACCACTATAAAGCGGGCGCGACTCCTGAGCAGATTGCCTGCAAATTTCCGTCATTGCGGCTCGCCGACATTTACAGCGTCGTCGCCTATTACCTGAACCATCGTGAGGCGATCGAGCAATACCTTCGGGAATCGGAAGCCGCGGGTGACGTTATACAAGCCCAAATCGAATCCCATCCAGGGTACGTGTCCGCAATGGATGAAATCCGGACGCGCCTCCTGACGCGCCGGTCCTCACAACGATAGACATCATCGCGCCCGTCGTCAAAGATGCTGAAGCTTCTCATTGATCAGGATTTTGACCGGCGGCTCCCGAAGGACCTTAGCGAGTTTGTGGTAGGTTAGGATACATGGAAATCACGATCACTCTTCCGGACGATCTGGCAGCTCTTTTGTTGCCTCCCGGCGAGAAGCCCACGCGCGCCGCTCTGGAAGCCATCGCTCTTGAAGCCTATCGCCAACGGCGTATTAACGGATATCAATTGCGAGTTCTGCTGGGCATTCGGTCCCGGTTTGAGCTTGATGCTTTTCTGAAGCAACACGAGGTCTACGACTATTCCATCGAGGATTTTGAAAAGGACCTGGCCACTATTCAGAAGTTTGAGGAGAAGCGCAAGTCTGAGCGGCCAGCATGATTGTTGTCGCCGATACGAGTCCGCTGAATTATCTGGTCCAGATCGGGACCGTGGATGTCCTTAGGCCGCTTTATACGCGAGTGCTCATACCTAAAGCGGTTGCCGAAGAACTGAAAGCAATCGACGCCCCAGTTGTTGTCCAAACGTGGATCGCACATCCACCAGAATGGCTCGAGGTGCATCCCGAACCTGCCGTTGACCCAAGCCTTGAATTTCTCGACCCCGGCGAAGCGGCTGCCCTGACACTAGCGGAGTTGCTCCATGCGGACGGCGTTCTTATCGACGACTGGGCTGGACGAATGGAAGCTGAACGACGCAATTTGCACGTTACGGGAACGGTTGGCGTCCTGGCTGAGGCGCATGTAGCTGGCCTACTCGATTTTGACCAAGCGCTGATAAACCTCCGTTCAACCAATTTCAGGCTCTCCGCCGAGGTGGAACGCGTCGCGCGCCAACGCCTTTCCTCTCGCGACAAAGAATAGTTGCCCTCCAGTAACGAAACACGGCGAAAACACCTCCGCGCATGAAGCATGCTCGTGCTCAGGCTATCCAGTTCCATGGCCACAGATTCAATTATTCGTAACAGAGGGCAACCGTGGGATGGATCCGGCACGCTGGCCGCGCCGGCAGGTATCTGCTGCCACGGCGAGCATCATTCCGATGACAATGACCACCGTCAGCGGATCCATTGGCGGTCCCATCAATACATCTCGCGACAAATCCACGCCCGGCGGAAACTGGCAGAAGCCCTAAAACCACTCCTGCTCCCGTCATTGTCATTGTTTCCAATATGACAATCCGCACGACATTCCGGCGCTCGGCGCCCGCGCTCTAGGCCAAACGTTTTAGTAGACGTTCTGCAGAATATAGAGTAGTGTATCTACACAATGACAAACAAGGCGCCTTCTCGGGTCGAATTTCTTCAGGGAACTCTCGATATCCTCATCCTGCGAACGCTTCTGCCGCGGCCGATGCACGGCCATGCGATTGCTAAGTACATTCACCGGACTTCGGAAGAACTGCTTCAGGTAGAAACGGGATCGCTGTATCCGGCGCTGCATCGGTTGGAGGCGCAGGGTCTGATCTCGGCGTCCTGGGAACTATCCGATAAGGGAAAGAGGGCGAGGTACTATCGGCTGACCGCCAAAGGCAAAAGGCGTCTGGCGGCTGAGCAGTCGAAGTGGCAGGCGTTTTCCCGCGCCATGGGATTAATCCTGAATCCCGTGGACCAGGAGGGACAATGAACGCGTTCTTGCGCAAACTGGGTTGGTGGGCGCGTCGGCGCAATAAGGAAGAGGAACTGCGCGAGGAGCTCGAGTTTCACGTCGATGAGGAAGCCGACGATTGGCAGGCGCGGGGCTTTACGCGCGAAGAAGCGCAGCGTGCTGGCCGACGCGATCTCGGCAATGTGGCGTTGGTCCAGGAAGATACACGCGCCGTCCGGGGCTTCACGTGGCTCGAACAATTCGCGCAGGACGTCCGCTATGCGATGCACACGATGCGTGCGAACAAGTTGTTCACGTGCCTCGCCGTGATTTCCCTCGCACTCGGCATCGGTGCGAACACGGCGATCTATAGTTTTCTGGATGCGGTGCTGCTGCGTCCGCTGCCGGTCGAAGATCCGGATTCGCTGGTGGTTGTGAACTGGCAGATGCCGATTCCCCGGCGCAACAGCGAAGGCCGCCCGACAGCCACAGTTGTTCATTCCATGGACGGCAGTATTTACAACGATTCCGACTCTCTGCAGAGGAGCGGGATTTTTCCATACCCAGCGTTCGAGCTGCTGCAGAAACACGACACGGTCTTCTCGAACCTGATTGCGTTTTACACGGCGGGAAGTTTCAACCTGGCGATTGAAGGACAGGCGGAAATCGTCGACGGATCGTATGTTTCGGGCAACTACTTCGACGGTCTCGGCCTGTCCCCGTCCGCAGGCCGCCTGATTCTTCCAGACGACAGCCGCCCCGGCGCGGCGCCTGTCGTTGTTGTCAGTCACGCATTCGGACAAGGACGTTTTGGAAATATTGCGGATGCGGTAGGTCAGCGGGTTCTCGTCAACAATGTGCCCTTTACGATTGTCGGCGTGGCGCCGCAGGGATTCTTTGGCGCCGACGCTTCAGTCGATCCGGAACTCTTCCTGCCCCTGTACTCCGATTTGTTGCTCACGGGGGCTGTCGAAGCCGGTTATCGCGACAATAACTACTACTGGCTCAAAATGATGGGACGCCTTCGTCCCGGAGTCTCGCTTACCGCCGCACAATCGGCGTTGGCCGGGCCCTTTGATCAGTGGATACGGACAACCGCGGAGAGCGCCGAAGAAAGAGCGCATCTCCCGCAACTGGTTCTCACCGAAGGCGCCTCGGGCCCAGACGGGCTGCGCCGCCGGTACTCCAGGCAGATCTATGTGCTCATGATTCTCGTCGGCTTAATCCTCGCTGTTGCATGCGCCAATATAGCGAACCTGTTGCTTGCACGCACGGGGGCCCGACGACGCGAGTTCGCTTTGCGGCTGAGCCTGGGCGCGGGCCGACTTCGCGTCGCGCGTCAACTGCTGACGGAAAGCGTCGTCCTATCCTCTCTAGGAGGCGCTCTCGGAATCTTTGTTGCGTGGTGGGGCATTCGTTTCATCACATTACTGTTGGGCCGCGATCCCAGGGGAGTCCTGCCGCGGGCCGAACTAAATGCGCCAGTGCTGATTGCTGCGCTGGTGCTTGCTGTGCTGACGGGATTGCTGTTCGGTCTCGTTCCGGCAATCCGTCTCACGCGCAAAAGTCTGATGCCGACCTTGAAGGAGGTGCGATCCCGCCGGGCGCCATCACGCATTCCCGTTACTGTGAGCGATCTCCTCGTCGTGTCCCAGGTCGCGATGTCCTTGCTGATGCTGGTTGCCGCGGGTTTGTTTGTGCGCACGCTTTCCAACTTGCAGTCGACGGATGTCGGGTTCAATAGGGAAAACCTGCTGATATTCGACGTGAACGCGCGGCAGGCCGGCTACGCCAACCAGGAAATGCTGTCGTTTTATGAAGACCTTTACCGTCGATTCAGCGGAATTCCCGGCGTCAGTCGTGTCAGCTTTTCGAATCGAGAATTGTTCACCGCGGGTTTTAACATCGGGGTCAGTATCGCTGGCCAGGGCGTTAACACTCGTATGCTTTGTGTCAGTCCCGAATATTTCGCGACGATGCAGATTCCGATACTGGCGGGGCGGCGCATCGACGAGCTTGAAACGGCGGGTCCGGGCGTCGCCGTCGTCAGCGAACTGTTTGCAAAGGCGAATTTCGGTGATGAGAATCCCCTTGGGCGTCGGCTCACAATTGGTGGTTCCCCGCATGCGCCGGGCCGCGATGTCGAGGTTGTCGGCGTGGCGCGAGACGTCCGGTATGGCGGATTCAGAGGCGATCTTCACCGCGTCGTGTACATCCCCTACAATCAGGCTCCATTTTACGCCGTCGAACGGATGACATTTCAATTGCGCACGGCAGGCGATCCGCTGAGTTACGTCAGCACAGTTCGGAAAATCATCGGCGACGTCAATCCGCGGGTCCCGCTCGCTAACCTGACCACACAGGCGGCGCGCATCGATCAAACGATCAGCCGGGAAATCATGTTCGCGCGCGTCTGTACGGCCTTCGCTATTCTCGCGCTGACAATCGCCTGTGTCGGACTATATGGCACTGTGGCCTACAACGTCGCTCGACGTACGAACGAGATTGGCATTCGCGTGGCTCTCGGCGCTCAGCGGACCCGCCTCATCCTGATGATCCTGAAGAAGGTCATGATCTCTGTGCTTGTCGCGCTCGTGATCGGCCTGCCGTTGGCGCTGAAAGCATCCCAGTACGTCGAGTCTTTTCTCTACTCCATGGAACCAAAAGATCCAGCAACCATCGCGGCCTCTGTCTTGATCCTCCTGACAGCAACGCTTCTTGCGGCGTTCATCCCTGCGAATCGCGCCTCCCGCATTGAGCCACTCGTCGCCTTGCGCCACGAGTAAATCTCTCCGACTCTGGGCGCGGTCTCTGACGTCTCTGACCGCGCGCCTTCCTCTCGGACTTGCATCAGTGGTTAATGTTAATGCCCGCTAACTAATACTAATGCTTGGAAAGACATGGCGGCCCGATTGCTTTCAGGGACGGCAATGGAGCACGGAAAACATCATGCGGATCAATTGGAAGAGCGGCTGATTCACTTCGCAGCCAGGATCGTGCTCTTTTCGACTGAACTTTCCCGGAACCCCGCAGGCCGGCATATCGCACTGCAAATCCTGCGGTCCGGCACGGCTCCTGCGCCGAATTACGCCGAGGCGCGCGGCGCCGAGAGCCGCGCAGATTTCATTCACAAACTCGGGATTGTGCAGAAGGAACTGAACGAAACATCGGTGTGGCTCAGGATTGTTTTACGGCTTAACCTCGGAAACCGCGATCAAGTAGTCGCGCTTCTCCAGGAAAACGTGGAACTGGCTCGAATCATCACAGCGTCAATCAGGACAGCGAAAATTCGACACCAAGCGGGTCATTTCAATACGGAGGAAGAGGGATTCGAACCCCCGGTGCGGTTTTGCCGCACAACGGTTTTCAAGACCGCCGCCTTCAACCACTCGGCCATTCCTCCGATTCTGAGAATAGCAGAACTACTGGCGCTTCAGAATCATCGACTCGTACAGCACTGCCGGGTGACGCTCTCCGGCTGTGGAAGGATAGGGACAGGTTGTCTGCGCCTGCCGGTCCAGCAGTTTGGCTTCCGCAAACGGACGGTTGGGCCGGTAGCCAGGGCCCTTCATGTCGATGCCCGGACGCGCAATCAGTTTTTCGATGGGGTAGATGGTTTCCTCTCGCGTATACGCGGACTGATGATGTTCTCGACTAAGGATGATGGCTTCTTCCGGGCAGGCGTCCACGCAGAAGCCGCAATAGATGCACCGCAGCATGTCGATGTCGAAGCGCCGCGGATACTTTTCGATCTCCGGGTTCGGATGCTCTCCGGCTTCGATATAAATGCATTCGGCCGGACAGATCGTCGCGCACATGTAACAGGCCACGCATTTCAGACTGCCGTCGTCGCGCACGGTCAGAATGTGCGTGCCGCGGAAGCGTTCGGAATAGTTCCGCTGCTGCTCCGGGTACTGGATGGTCGGCATGTCGCCTTTGAAGAGGCTCAAAAAGAGTCGTCGCAGCGTGACGCCGAAGGCAAGAAACGTCGACCATACGGACGCCGGCTCGCGCCGCGCCCGCTCGCTCACGTTGATAACGGGGACGTCGACGGCGTATCCGCCGCGTGCGGGGGTCATCGGACCATCTCCGTTTCCGGTTCGATCTCCGCCGCCGGACGCGCCGGCGGGACGATTCCGAGCGGGCCGATGGCGTCGTAATCCATGTCCGCGTAGAGCGGAACTTCGCGCGCAATCCAGTCGAATATAGCGGCTGGATCCGCCGAGACCTGCACGCCGGCCAGGGCCAGCAACTCCGACATCATGAGATGCAGCGGCCGCGCATCTCCCGGCGGCGCGACGGCGCGGGCCGTAATCTGGACGCGTCCTGCGAAATTTGTATAGGTCCCTTTTTCCTCGGCCCATCCTGCCATCGGCAGAACGATTCTGGCGTTGGCCATCCACGGGAAGTCATGCGTCGCGCTGACGACGGAAAACTCCAGGGCATCGACCAGCCGGCGCAGTTCGTCGACGATCTCCCGCGCGTCCTCTCCAACCAACTGCGGATGGAACGCGATCCACATGCCCCGGATCTGCCGGCGCTCGGCCATTTCACGCAATCCACGGAGGCCGCCCAGATCTCCACCGAGCCCCAGGTCGAGCGCCCCGCGCGTATTTGGATGTTTGTCCCATCGCCGAAGCAGATCGTCCTGACGTTTCCGATAGGTTTCGACCTCGTCGCCAAGACGGAAATCGACGCGATTATGAAAATACTTCTTGAGGAGAAAGAGCGCTTCATTGGTGTTGGTCGCCGAACCCAGCGCAGCAACTGCGGCGGGGCCGTATTGCTCGCGGATCGCCTCGAACCGTTGATGCACGACCGGCAGCAGTTCCGCAACCGTTCTGGGACTGCCATGTTCCCGCGCGGCTCTCAGCCTCGGCCAGCGTTCCATCGTGTGGAAACTCAACCGGCCTTCGTCGCACAGCCAGCTCTTGTTGACTTCGACATTGCGGCGTCCGACGGTCCGATAGATCGTTCCTTCCGTCGCGGAGTATCCCGGAGCGCCGCCGCCGAGCGCGCGCGCCGAGTGATCGATGCGCAGGTTGCAGCCGGTGCTGCATCCGGCGCAAATCGAGCTTGTTCCCTGCAGGAACCACGCGCGGACCTTAAAACGGAAATCCGTGCTCGTCAAGGCGCCCACCGGGCAGACGTCCACCACATTGACCGAGTACGGATTGTCAAACGGCCGATCGCCGGCGACCCCGATTTCCGACGCGTGTCCCCGATGAAAGACCGTGATTTCGTTCGTCTGCGTCACGTTCCGCGTAAAGCGCACGCAGCGCGTGCACAGGATGCATCGCTCGCGGTCCAGCTTCACAAGCGGGCCAAGCGTATGCGCCTTGAGCCGCTGCGTCTTTTGTGTGCCGGGATACCGGCTTGTGTGCCGGGCGTGATCCATGTAGTAGTCCTGAAGCCAGCACTCGCCGGATTGATCACAGACCGGGCAGTCGATGGGATGGTGCAGCAGCAGGAATTCCATGGCATACCGCACCGCCTGCTGGACGCGCGGCGTTGTGGTGCGCACAATCATGCCGTCCGCGATGGGCGTCGCGCAGGCCGGAGTCAGCTTTGGCGATTTTTCCACTTCCACCAGACACATCCGGCAACTGCCTTCGACTCCGATGTCGGGGTGATAGCAATAACGAGGGATCTGAACGCCCACTTCATCCGCGACTTCAATGATGGTCTTTCCCGGCGGCGCTTCGTACTGCTGGTCGTTGATCGTGATCTTCGGCATAAACCCTTAGGTTACCACTGTTCACTTGTCATTTTTGGGGATGCTCGATCGGCAGATCCGTCCGGTTTCCCCATTCACCCCAAGAACCCAGATAATTCCGCACCCGAGGATATCCAATCAGACGCAACGCCAGGTAGGTGTGCGCGGACCGGTAACCGCCGTGGCAATAGGGGATGACTTCCTGGTCCGGACGAACGCCGCCGGCGGCGTACATGGCGCGGAGATCTTCGGCGGGTTTGAGGAATCCCTTCTCATCGAGGTTGTGCATCCATTCCAAATGAACCGCGCCTGGAATAGCGCCGCCGCGGGCCGCGCGGACGATCTGGCCAGTGTATTCTCCGTCGCTGCGCGCGTCGACGATGACGGAATCCTTCGAATGGAGGCGGCTCAAGACGTCGTCGGCGGTTGCGAGCAATTCCCGGCGCTGTTGCATCTTGAAGGCGCCGGCCTTTGGAATTGCCGCGTCGCGCGTGACCGGGAAGCCTGCGGCGGTCCAGGCATTGAATCCTCCGTCGAGGACATGGACGTGCGGATGCCCGAAGAATTCGAGGAACCAGAAGAGGCGCGCCGATCGCATTCCGGAGATGTCGTCGTAGATGACGACATTGCTGTCCGCGTTCACGCCCTTTGCTTGAATGAGGTGCTCGATCATCCACAGGAATGCATCAAGCGGCTGCGGGCGGGTATCGATGAGACTGACGCCGAAGATGTCGAAGCTGCGCGCTCCAGGGATGTGACCGTTGGCGTAGGCTTCGGGCGGACGCATGTCGAAGAGGACGAGCTTGGGGTCGTTCAGGCTGCGATGAAGCTGGTCGGTTGTCCAGAGCAATTGCGGGTTGTCGTAGCTCACGATAGTCCCTCCCGCGCGTCGAATTCGGCCGTTGTATAATCAGTCATTCTTTAGAATAACTGATTCCACAAACGCGCGGTCACCGACCGCGCCTACAGTGAAAACAGATCAGGAGGACACAGCGTTTGATTTCCGTCGAGAACTTGACAAAGCGATACGCGACGAAGACCGCCATCGACGGCGTGTCGTTTCAGGTCGAGAAAGGCGAGATCCTCGGGTTCCTCGGTCCTAACGGCGCAGGCAAGACGACCACCATGCGCATCATCACCGGCTACATGCCCGCGACGGACGGCGCGGTTCGCGTGGACGGATTCGACGTGGCGGACCAACCTCTGGAGGTGCGCCGCAGGATCGGGTACCTCCCTGAGAATCCGCCGCTCTACACTGAAATGACCGTCGTCGGCTATCTCCGGTTCGTCGCCAAAATAAAAGGCGTGTCGCGCACTGCGCTCAACGACGAGGTGGCGCGCGTCATGAGCAAGGTGAACATCTCCGATGTGAAGGACCGCATCATTTCCAAACTTTCCAAAGGTTACAAGCAGCGCGTCGGGTTGGCCCAGGCGCTGATCAACGATCCGCCGGTCCTGATCCTCGATGAACCCACAATCGGCCTCGATCCCAAGCAGATCCACGAAGTCCGCGAATTGATCAAGGAGTTGGCCGGCAGCCACACGGTCGTGCTGTCCACTCACATTCTTCCTGAAGTCGAGCAGACGTGCGGACGCGTGATCATCATCGATCGTGGAAAGATCATCGCCGTCGATACGCCGCACAATCTGCGATACCAGGTTCAAGGGGCCGCCCGCGTGTTCGTGGAGATCGACGGTCCGCCTGCAGAGATCGTACCGGCGCTGAAGACTTTGCCGGGCGTGGTGGACGTCCGCGTCACGGCGCAAAACGACGGACGATGCCGCGTTCAGGTCGACAGCGACACAAAACAAGACGTTCGCCGCGACCTGGCCCGAACCATCGTCAATAAAGGTTGGGGGCTGCTCGAGCTGCAGTCCGCCGCGATGAGTCTGGAAGACGTTTTCATCAAGCTCACCACCGCCGAAGAAACGGCCGCGTCCGCGGCTGCAGCAGGTGCAAGTCAGTCATGAAAAACATCCGAGCGATCATCGAACGCGAGTTTCGCGCCTACTTCATTTCGCCCATCGCGTATGTGGTGTTGACCATCTTCGTGTTTTTGTCCGGGTTTTTCTTTCAAGCGATCCTCGGACAGGTTTTGGAGTTCGGCCTCCGGCGTCAATTGGGGCAGGGCGGTCAGCCATTGGATATGCCGGGCATGATCAGCCAGGGCTTTCTGAGTACAACCAGCGTTGTGCTCTTGTTCCTGATTCCGATGATTACGATGGCGCTCTTTTCCGAAGAAAAGAAACGCGGGACCATCGAGCTGCTGCTGACCGCGCCGGTGACGGACCTTCAAGTGGTTCTGGGAAAGTTCCTGGCGGCCGCGCTGTTCTTCATTCTGCTTCTCGCATCGACATGGATTCCCATGGCGGCGCTCTACGTTTACGGCGATCCGGCCTCGGGCCCGATCCTTACGGCTTATCTGGGACTGCTGCTCTATGGACTTGCTCTCATAGCCATCGGAACGTTCATTTCGAGCCTCACAGAGAACCAGATCATCGCAGCCGTGCTCAGTTTCGGAACCATCCTGGTGCTGTGGCTGATCGACTCGACGGCGCAGCGCGCTGAAGCGGGAATGAAAGCAGTGCTGACATACCTTTCGATACTGAGTCATCTGGACGATTTCATGAGGGGCGTACTGAACACGACGCATGTCATTTTTTATCTATCGCTCATGCTCGTGGGATTGTTTCTGACCTACCGGTCGATCGATTCACTGAGGTGGAGAGGTTGAAATGAAGGAATTTCTGAAGAAAGCAGATCTGCTCGGCCTCGCGCTGGCCGCCTCGGCGATGATCGCCTATTCGATCCGTTCCGTGTGGACGGTCTATCAAACGATTATCATCGTAGCCGGCGCGGCGCTTGTGGTCGTTTCTCTGATCCTGAAGGCCGGGAATATTCGAACCAGCCTGCGCCGCAGGTCCGCGCGGTTCGGCGTCAACTCGGCGACGTCGGTGGTCCTCGTGGTCGGCATCCTGGGGCTGCTGAACTATCTGGGCGCGCAGCACCCGAAGCGGCTGGATATGACGACGGAAAAGATCCACAGTCTTTCGGATCAGTCCGTCCAAGTCGCGGATCAGGTCCAGCAGGACGTGCGGATCAAGGCGTTCTATCCGGGAGGGGACGATCGCGCCGTGCGCGACCGGCTGGAGCTCTATTCGAACCGCAACGGCAAGATCACATTCGAATTCATCGATCCCGACAAGCAGCCGCAAGTCGCGCAGCAGTATCAAGTGACGGTCTATGGTGAAACGAGCAATCCGTTCAGCGGGGAAACGCTCCGTTCCGGGACGCTCATTCTGGAAATGGCCGGCAAGACCGAGCGCATCGAGAAGCAGTCCGAGCCGCTGCGTGAAGAAGACGTGACCAATGCGCTGATGAAGCTGGTAAAAGGCGAGACTAAAGTCATCTACTTCACGGAAGGCCACGGCGAAAAGCGCGTCGCGGACACGGACGAGCGGGTTGGTTATGACCAGGCGGGCAAGGAACTCGAGCAGGAAAGCTACGTCATAAAGCCGTTGAACCTCGTCTCCGAAGGAAAAGTCCCGGACGACGCCGCCGTCGTTGTGATGGCAGGACCGCAGACGGAGCCGTTCCCGAATGAGATGGACATGCTCGATGCGTACCTGAACGCGGGCGGAAGCGTCCTGCTGATGGTCGATCCGCCGCCGGCGCCGTCGCTGGAGAATTTTACGAAGAAGTGGTCGATCGCCGTTGGAAACAACGTCGTCCTCGACTTTAGCGGCGCAGGAAGGATCTTCGGAACCGGGCCTGAGATTCCGCTGGTGATGAGCTACGGGAGTCACAAGATCACCGAGCGGTTCAATTTCATGACGATCTTTCCTTTGGCCCGCTCCGTGGCCCCCCTGAGTCCGGCTGTTGAAGGCGTCACCACGGAGCAATTGCTGATGACCGGCGAACGCAGCTGGGGCGAGACAAATCTGAAGTCGACGGAAGTTGCGTTCGACGAGAAAGTCGACCAGAAGGGTCCGATCTCGATCGGCGTCGTCGCCAGCAAGAAGATCGGCGATAACAAGACTGCGCGCCTCGTCGTGCTCGGCGACTCGGACTTTGCCGCCAACGGCTTCTTCGGCGCGCAGGGCAACGGCAACTTCTTTACAAACGTGGTCGTGTGGCTTGCGCAGGATGAGAACTTCATTTCAATTCAGCCCAAGAATCCGACGGACCGTCCGCTGACAATGACGGAATCGCAGGGCCGAACCGTGTCGTATCTTGCGCTGCTCGTGCTGCCGGGCTCGATTCTGGCGGCCGGCGTCTCGGTGTGGATGAAACGGAGGAAATAGGGGGAGAATTCGGATTGCGGATTTCGGATTGCGGATTTGAGGGACGCGCTTGATTCGGGTTTCCCCAAATCCGCAATCCGAAATCCGAAATCCGAAATCGATTCACATATGCGCTTCAAGAGCACACTTATCCTTTTCATCGTATTTCTTGGTCTTGGCAGTTACGTCTACCTGGCGGAATACCGGGGAAGAGACGAACGGGAGAAGAAAGAACAGGCGGCCAAGAAGGTTTTCCAGATCGAGGAAAAAGACGTTAAAGAAATCACGCTGATCTATCCGGATCGAACCATCGCCGCTGTGAAGAAGGGCGAGAAGCAGTGGGAGATGACGAGCCCGGCCGGAGTCGAAGCGGATCCTGACGAATGGGACCGGCTTGCTTCGAACATTGCGGGCGTCGAGAAGGAGAGTACGGTTGCGAGCGAAAACGCGGATCTCGCGCAGTTCGGCCTGGACAAACCGTCCGTGACGGTCCGCGCCAAGCTGGCGGACGGCCGCGACATCGGTCTTCTGTTCGGCGCGGAGAATCCCAAGAAGACGTTCAACTACGTGAAGCTGGATTCCAGTTCCGAAGTCTTCCTGAGTCCCTCGTCCTGGAGCGGTTTCTTCAAGAAGTCCGTTGCGGACATGCGCAACAAGAAGCTGCTCAACTTCGAAACCGAGAACATCGATGCGATCCGAATCGCGGATGCGAAAGGCGGGGAGATCGCGCTGCAGAAATCCGGGACCGAGTGGATGCTTAAGAAGCCCATCGAAGGCCGCGCCGACGACGGGGAGGCGTCGTCGTTTCTGAGTTCGATCAGCTTCGCGCGCGCCGCAGATTTCGCAGATTCCGTGGACGCCAAGACCTCGGGCCTGGACGCGCCGTCGATCCGCATCACGCTGCACGACTCCAAGGCCGGGGCCGACCGGACGCTTTTGATCGGGAAGGCGAAAGAAACCGACAAGTACTACGCGAAGGACGCATCGCGTCCGGCGATTTTCGTTATTGAAAAGGAGATTCCCGAAAAGGCCCGCCGTCCGTTGTTCGACTGGCGCGACAAGACGATTGCCAAAGTCGCGAGCGACAAGGTGGACGAGATCGAAGTGATTCGCGGCGCCGAGAAGTTTTCGGCGAAGAAGACCGGCGAAGAATGGAAGCTGCCGGATGGCCGCAAGCTGCAGGGTCACCGGATTTCCAGCATGATCAGCTCGCTCGACTTCGAGCGCGCCAGGCAGATCATCGATGCGCCAAAAGCCCTGTCGGCGTACGGTCTCGACAAGCCGAAGATGGAAGTGTTTTTCCGCGAAGCCGGCAAGGAAGTCCTCAGTTTGAAGTTCGGCGGCAATAGCAAGGATCCGGAAGGGGTCTACTTGAAGACGTCCACGAGTCCTGCCGTAGTTGTCGCGGCTTCCACGGTCTCCGACAGCTTCAACGTGAAAGCCGAGGACCTGGTTGAGAGCCCTCCGGCCGGCTCGAGCTCCAAATAGAAGCGCGGAAAGCGTCGACGTAGATGGTGGCGAGGACATACTTGGGCGCGGTCGAGAAGTCTGTACTGTGACTTGCGTCAGGTTGAGACGCCGATCAAGGCCGCTTTTCGTTGAATGTTTCCAATATCCAATATCCGTAAAACTCCCAGTCTCGTTCTTTTTGTTTGACTCTTCCTTCCGTTAGCGATTAAATACCGCCACATTTTTCACGCAAGAAGTTTTTGCGACAGGATTTTGCGGGGGGGAAGTGGAGACGAGGTAATTGTTTACTTCTTCGCACCAGTGTGCGTATTGGGACGGGGGAATCTCATGAGAAAGATCTTCGCAGCGACTGCAGCAGCGTTCTTCCTTGTTTTCTGTGGACAGGCGTTCGAGACATTAGCCCAAACGGGCAACGCGCAGTTGGGAGGGATCGTTCAGGATCCCACAAACGCTTTGATTCCTGGCGTGACGGTGACCGCGACGAATATCGATACCAATGTCGCGTCCACAACGCTTACGAATGAGGCCGGAGCTTATAGCTTTCCGTCTCTACTGCCGGGAAGCTATCGCGTGACGGCGGAACTTAAGGGTTTTCAGACATACAACTACAACGACGTGCGGCTGCCTTATGCGGGTCAGGTCCGCATCGATTTCACGCTGCAGATAGGCGCTGCGGAGCAGACGGTTGAAGTCACGGTTGCGGCCGATTCCATACTAAGGGAGTCGTCGGCTTCGGTCGGCGATGTCCTGACTGTAGACCGTGTAATGAATCTTCCGCTCGTCGGCAATAACGTATTCGACCTGCTGAATACGCTCCCTGGCCTCAACATAAGCCCAGAGGCTGAGCGTCTCAATACGATTGGAGGGTTGGGAATAGACACGATCAACGTGACGCGAGACGGTCTGAGCACGGTGGACGGCCGCGTCAACCCTCAAAACGGCGCCTATCCCAACGCCGGCTATCGACTTTTCTCGTCGACCTTGCTGCTTCCGGATCTGGTTGGCGAAATCCGCCTGATCATGTCCCCGGCGGATGCCGAACTCGGACGCGGCAACTCGCAGATTCAGATCAGTACGCGTTCCGGAACCAATCGGTACAACGGGTCCGTGACGTGGAACATTCGCAATTCGGCGCTAGACGCCAATACGTGGGACAACAACCAGGATGGCGACCCGCTCCCCTGGCGGAATAACCATCAGTACACCATATCCTACGGTGGGCCTGTCCAGATTCCGGGTCTCTACAACGGAAAGAACAAAACGTTCTTCTTCGCCTTGTGGGAGCAGAATATCAGCAACGCGCGTGACACGACGAACATCAATGTTCTGACGGACACAGCACGGCAGGGCATTTTTCGCTATTTCACCGGTTACAATCCCACGGGATTCAATCCAAGTGCGGCGGTCTTGAATGCTACATTTCCTCTGAACGCAGCACAGGCCAGTTGGGTCGCCGTCGACGCGGACGGCAACCCCGTTGCACCGCCGTTTAATCCTAACGGTACGCCTTACACTGGGGAGCTCATTTGCTTCAGCGTCTTCGGAAACCGTCGATTGGACGCAAACGGGAACATGGTCCCGTTTACTCAGGCTGATTGTCCGTGGGGCCGGGCAGTCCTGGGCCCGTCCGCGGGTGGGACGTGGGACTCCTTCCGTCCGGGGTTCGACACGACGGGATACATCAGGAAGATTCTAGATCTTACCCCCCGCCCCAACTATTTTGGCAGTGGCGATGGCTTGAACATAGCGCAATACCGGTTTCAGCGTCGGAGAGGCGGCAGCAATAGCAACGAGGCGATTGTCGGCGCGGACCTCTACGCCAACAACAAACAGTTCAACATCAAATTCGACCACCACTTCAACGCCAATCACAAGGCGGCGTTCAGTTATACAACTCAGCGGGATAACAGCGCCGACAATGTTGCGCAGTTTCCCAGTGGAGGCATCAACGGGGCCGTCATACGACGCCCGTACATCATAACTGCGAACGTCACGTCGACCCTGTCGCCAACATTGGTCAATGAAGCCCGCTTTGGTTTGAACCACAACTACAATTTCGACGTCTTTGCCTGGTTCCATCCCGATTCGTCAATCCGAGAAAGGGCTGAGGAGTTTCTATTGCGCGGCGGTCAGAGCGTTTTGAACCCTCAGTATACGTACTTGGCCGTCGTCAACAATGGAGTCGGAAATATCAACAATTCCAACGGCCCCATGGCGACAGCGGGCACGAACATACTGCAGTTCAACGACCTGTGGAACTATGCCGACACGCTCAGTTGGACCAAGGGTAAACACGCCTTCAAGTTTGGCGGCGAAGTCCGGCTCCCGCGAACAAGTGGAAACGGCGGACTCCAGCCGTATCCTTTCGTCACACTCGGCAACGCCAGCAACACGGCAACGCCGAATCCCTGGGCGGGTACAACGACCTTCGCGACGGAACTGCCTGGCTTGCTCAATGCTGCCCCAGCCTTTTCTGGCGTGACCGCCTCGCGAACGAATGTTGCAAACCTGCTCTACTATTTGAGCGGGTCCGTCTCATCGGTAAGCCATCCGTACTGGGTAAACAGTTTTGACAACGTGAACTCAGGCCTCTGGTCCGACTACTCGACCTCCGGCGACCGGCTGCGCAAACAAATCCACCAAGAGTGGGCGGCCTTCATCAAAGACGACTACAAAATCACGCGCCGCCTGACCCTGAATCTCGGTATTCGTTGGGAGTATGTGGCAGCGCCGTATATTGATGGCGGCTTTACGGCGACAGTGCTGGATTACGGCTATGGGGCCTTCGGCGCGACTCGAACCTCGGATTCCACGCTGGATAAGTTCAATGAAGATCCGTTCAGCTTGTTCATGACGCCGGGCGACCTCTACCTGACCGGCTACGGCTCTTCGGCGACGAATCCGTTGAGCTGCCAGAGGGGAGTTCAACAAAATCCGCTGCTTCCGGTTTCGACATGCGATCCGAGCTCTATGTCTTCCATCCAATTCGTTGGTCCCGGTAGCCCGAATCCCGACATCAAGGCGATGCCGGTCAATTACTATAATTTTGGTCCTGCGGTTGGCTTCGCCTATCAGGTTCCCTGGTTCGGCGAGGGTAAAACGACCATACGCGGCGGCTACCAGCAAACGTTCGGAGGGGCGGGCCGTGACAACGGCGCGCTCGGGGGCACCGAATCCGAAATTGCCAATGCCCCTGGCGCTACGCACACGGCAACGACTGTCGTCTCTGATCCGGTCCTTCAGAACATATTGGCGACGCGAGCGATCACTCTGGCGGATGTTCCGACCTTGGTTCCTGTGCGGCCGACGATCACGCCCGGCGCTCCCATCCCGATTTATGGCCGGGCCGTAAATGCGACGGTGCGCGATCCCAACTATCGGACCCCTTACGCGCAGAACGTCAACCTCTCGGTGACGCGGCAAGTGACGCCCAAAATCCAGGTGGACGTCCGGTACGTAGGCACCTTTAGCCGTCATCAAGAGGGGATTCTTAACCTGAATACTCCCAACGTTTACCACAACCCGGAGCTCTTCCAGGCTCTGACTGATGCGCGAGCTGGTAAGTGCACGCCAAGCGGCTACCCAAGTTACATAGCGGCGGGAGTAGATCCATGCAACATCAATGGCGATCCAGTCATTCTGGATCAACTGCTGGCCGGCTTGAACCTGAATACCAACGTAGCCAACTTTGGCCCGGTGGGAACTGTCAACAGCCAGGGCGTGTTCCAGACGGGCGCCCAACATCTGCGGCGAAGCACCACGTTTCAGAACAGTCTTGCATGGGGCGACTTTAATGCTGTTGCATCGAGCCTACTTACACTGGCGCCGACGGCGCAGCAGGGCCGTCAGCCGGCGCCCATCAATCCGGCCACTGGCGGAACACTGACCGGCATCAGCATGATCGGTTTACGTAACGGCTGTGACCGCATTGCCAACGGATTCACGATCGTTCAGCAAACCGCGCCTGGTGGACCTCAGGTTGCCAGTAGCGGCGCTCCAATACCGTTGCGCTGCTTTCCGGAGAATTGGTTGATTTCCAATCCTCAGTTGAACATGGCGAGTTATAGAACAAACCTGGGCCATACCAACTACCACTCGCTGCAGGTCGGATTCACGGTGCGTAATATAAAAGGGATCAGCAGCCAGGCCACGTGGGTTTGGGCCAAGTCAATGCAACAACCCACCAGCGGGTTCTTTGATCCGGCAAACCGGCATTTGAACTTTGGCATGCAGAACATCAATGCGCATTCGCTCCGCATGAACGGGACGTTCGAGCTTCCCATTGGACCCGGCAAGCCCTTCTTCGGCAACGCCTCCGGATGGGTGGCCCGGGTTCTGGAACGGTGGCAGACGAGCTTCATCGCCAATCTCGCGAGCGGAATTCCAGCTAGTATTTCGCCCGCGATCAGCCACTTCTATGCCAGCAGCCGGTACAACGTTCACCCGGGCTGGGTCCGGCCGAAGGGCAAGGTGGAGTGGAATGTGGTGAACCCGACCACCGGCGCTATCACTGGGTCGTTCTACGGGAATCCCAGCCCATTTATGGGCGTCACCGATCCGCAATGCTTCGATCCCAACGTCGTGACTCAGGGTGACAGAATGGGCACTAATCTCAGCGGATTCAGCAATAGCTTCGGCAATGCCGTATGCACCATATTTGCTTTGGCCAAGCGGAATCCAGACGGCACCCAGGGCGAGTATCTGCTGACGTATCCGATGCCCGGACAGGTCGGCAATTCAGGCAACAACAACATTACGTACTTCGGACAGTGGAGCCTGGACATGAATCTCAGCAAGTCGTTTCGCGTTAGCGAAACCAAAAGCTTCCAGATCCGTGTGGACGCCACAAACGTCTTGAACCATCCGGTTCCCAACACACCAACCCTAAGCGTCAACAATCTCGGTGCGATCAACGGCAAGGGGGACCAACGCCGTCAATTGCAGGGTCAGTTGCGCATCAACTTCTGACGAGCCCGCGTAAGCGGGTAGCGTTGATGGCCGGCGAGCGGCGCATGCCGCTCGCCGGCATATCCATCTCTCCCCATCCACACCGAGCTAGTACTGTTCCCGGCGCGGCTGCGGCCGTTTTTACAAGAACGACAGGTTCGCAACCTGCATGCACGAAGTTTGAGGAAAACTGACGGACTGGGCAACATTTCCGTCAGCAATCCAGGCGAGGTCCGGCAACCACGCAGCGCTAAGGCACTATGACGTGCTTCCCATGCGCAAGCGTCACCTCCTTGGCACGAGCAAATCGGTTTCGCTTGGCGTAATCTGCCGGATGGTTCGCGTTCGCATCAAGATACTCGAACCTGCCGTCGCTCTTTGCGGGAAGACAAACCACAATGATCTCATCGCCAGGCTTAATCGAGTCCTTATATAAGCCGACGCGTTGCAACCTATTGATGTCGGAGAATTCAATCGACCACTGTTGGATCTCACCGCTGCTGTTTTTCGCGTCGACGTAAAGATATGGATGCGGGTTCATCCAGTCGAACTTCGTAACTTTTGCTCTTAACGTGAGCGTGGTGCGTATCTCGAAGTACGGCGAAAAAGCATGGTGTATTGAAAGGGCTTTCGACGCCGCAACGACGTTCAGCGCTGCGAAACTGACGCACAGAAAAACTCGAGATGCCATGTTGAATCTCCGACGACTTGGCCGCAATTATAATCTCGAACAACCGGAGTCCCGAAATCCCAGCCCTCTTCGGACCCACGCTGTACAGCTGTGTGCGACTTGCCTTGTTAACGGCGATTCGACTTTTTCACGTTGATGGCAAGCAACACCGGAAAGGATGCGGCGCATTGAAGCTCCCCGGTGAGAATGGAGTAATCCATTGCGTCCGAATGACTCCCGCCCCGGGTCGTCCACGATGGTGGGCGTACTCCTTCAGATCCCAGTAGGCCTTTTCGGAGACCTTGACCGACATAAGTTTCATGTAGCGATGGCGCAGCCGCTGTTTAACGTCCGCGCTTGAATTTCTATAGATTACTGACCAACCGCCATTACAATGTTGTGAACAGTCCCTAAGCGCCAAGAGGACGTGCAGTGACGCCGTGTTTGAGGCGGTGGGGCTAAATTTCAGCTACGAGGCAGCCATGTACACAGAGCACATGTTGAGAGAAGCTGGAGAGAAAGAATTTTGGCACACCTGGACGGCGTCCTCGTTTGTATCGCGAACGTCGGACCTTCTGTGGAAAGCGTTCCAGTCCGTCAACCGGCGCGTGCCGGAAGGCGCGCTGCCGACCCCGAAATGGGCGTCGGGGCCTCTGCTCAAGAGCTATCAGCGGAGCGCGCCGCCTTTGGGATTCCCAAGAACTACAGACTCCCTCTGCCCCCGCTGCGTTCCTGAAGTGCGCCAGGCGATCGTTCTGGGCAAGGCGGATCTGAAAGCGCTCATGTCGGAGCACTGCGGCGAAATCAAGGCGCAGCTTGTTGAAGAAGACGGGCGCATTCTGATGCGCAAGCATTGCGCCAAGCACGGGGACTTCGAAGATGTGCTCTCAACCGACCCCGGCTTCACGCGCCGCATCGAAGATCTGTTCTTCGGCCGCGACTTCCGCTGCGCCGACGACGCTCATGTCCACCGTCACGGCGCCTCGACGATCCAATACGGGCGCGGCGCAGTTCTCACCGTCGATCTCACGAACCGTTGCAACATGATGTGCAATCCGTGTTTCATGGACGCGAATCAAGTGGGCTACGTCCACGAGCCGAGCTTCGAAGACATTAAGGAAATCCTCGACCGGGCCGTCTCGTTCAAGCCGCGCCGCCAGATCATCATTCTTTTCTCCGGCGGCGAGCCTACGTTGTCTCCATACTTTCTGGACGCCGTCCGCTACGCGAAGCAGATCGGGTTCTACCGCGTGCTTGCTGCAACGAACGGGATCCGGTTTGCGCAAAGTCAGGAATTCGTTGATCAGGCCAAAGAGGCCGGGCTTCACGGCGGATATCTCCAATTCGATGGAACGACCGAGGAGAAGAACCAACACCGCGGCGTGGGCAACCTGTTCGACGTGAAGCTGCAGGCGATCGAGAACATGGCGCGCGCCGGCCTCAAGGTGACGTTGGTCAACACGATTCTCAATAACGTCAACAACGACAACATCGGCTCGGTCGTGGACTTCGCAATTCGCAACATCGACAAGATTCACACCATTGCATTCCAGCCGGTCTCCTTCACCGGACGCGATGAAGACATCGATGAAGACACGCGGCGGCGTCATCGCTACACCCTGTCGCAGATGGTCTATGACCTGAGAGCGCAACTCCGCGCCGACCTCCAACCGATGCGCGACTGGTTCCCGCTGTCGTCCTACAGCGCCTTCACCAGCATCATGGACATGCTGCAGGGCGCCGACGCGCCGTGGGGCTGGAGCGCATGCAATTGCCATCCCAACTGCGGCATCTTCACGCTCCTGGTCGTGAATCGGCGGACTCGCGAGTGGACGCCCCTGTTCAAGTTCTTCGACTACGAACAATTCATCCGCGACGTTGCGGTCATCACCGATACGGCGCGCGGAAAAATTCTCACCACGGCCCAACTCGCGCTGGCAATCCTCCGCAATTTCAAGGCGGAGCGCGCGCCCAAGAATTTTCCCATTTCCCAAATCGTGAGTCTCTTCCGGCCCAGCTCGAAGCGCCCCGACAGCGACCGCAACGACCGGATGAAAACACGCTCGGACGGCGACGACTGGCGCGTTCTCTGCGTCGAAGGCATGTGGTTCCAGGATCTCTGGACCTACGATTTCCGCCGCACCGAGATGTGCGTCATCCCGTACGGAACTCAGGAAGGCGAGATCTCATTCTGCGCTTACAACACCGGAGTGGGTTGGCGGCAGGTGATCGAAGGCATGCACCGGACGGCAACCGTTGCGGAATGGCATCGGACGCATGGACGCCATGAAATTTTTGCGAAGGGGAAATTGGTGCCGCTGGAAACGACCGAGCATGGGCTAAGCTTGCCCGTTATATCGTGAGTGGCTGACCCCCTGCCGCCTTCGGCGGCAGGCTTTTCTCCCCCTTCGAGGGGGAGAGCCGCCGAAGGCGGCAGGGGGTCAATAATGGTGGGAGGCTTCTCATGGGTTCATCCGGTTCCAAAAAACCCGGGCGGCGCCGATTCTTGAAGAGCGCGGCTGTCAGTGCGGCGGCGCTGGCATCCAAGGGCGCGCAGCCGGCTGAAGCAGCGGCGCCGGCGCGGCCGGCCGTTGTCTTGCCGACCGAATTTCAGGCGCAGGCGGAAACAAATCCTGCGGCCGTGCAAGCGTCCGCCCACGTGACTGGCCAGCCCGCTTCGGACTTCATGGTGGATGTGCTCAAGACGCTCGACATCGAGTATGTCGCCGTGAACCCCGGCTCTGCTTTCGAGGGCCTGCATGAATCCATCATTAACTACGGCGCTAACCGCATGCCCGAACTGCTGACGTGCCTCCACGAGGAATCCGCTGCGGCGATGGCGCATGGCTACGCGAAAGCGGCAGGGAAGCCGATGATGATCATGGTCCATGGCACGGTGGGGCTCCTGCATGCGTCGATGGCGATCTTTCAGGCGTGGGCGGACAGGATGCCGATGTTCATCATCGTCGCGCACAACCGGAATCCCACAACCATCGTCAATCGGCCGCACAGCGCGCAGGACATGGGCGCGCTCGCGAGAGACTACGTGAAGTGGGACGACGAGGCGACCACGCTCGAACGCTTCGCCGAATCGGCCGTGCGCGCGTATCGCATCGCGATGACGCCGCCCATGGGCCCGACGCTCCTGGTCGTTGACTCGATTCTCCAGGAGAGCCAGATTCCGGACCGATCGCGGCTGCGCATCCCCGCTTTGTCGATCCCCGCGCCTCCGCAAGGCGACGCGAATTCCGTCCGGGAAGCCGCGCGGCTGCTCGTCAACGCCGAGAGCCCGCTTATCGTGATTCAAAAAGTTGCGCGGACTCCCAAAGGCTGGGACCTGATGATCGAGTTGGCCGAGACGCTGCAGGCCGCGGTCGACGTCGGCACGTACGGCTCGTGGCAGGATTTTCCGTCGCGGCATCCGCTATACGGAAACGGCGGCGCGGGCTATCGCGCCGATGTGACGCTGGGCCTCGAAGTGAACGACATGTCCGCCGTCGCGCGCAATGCCCGGGCGGCCGGCGGCAAGACGATCAGCATTTGCGCCGAGTATCTGTTCCAGGGACGCAACATCCACGATTTCGGCCGCTATTCCGAGGTCGATCTCGCGATCGCCGCCGACGCCGAGGCCACGCTGCCTGGACTGATCGAAGAGATTCGCCGTCTGATCACGCCGGAGAAGCGCCGCGCGTTCGATGCGCGAGGGGCGCGCATCGCCTCCGCTCATAAAGAATCGCGCATCCGCGCCATCGAAGAAGCGCGCTACGGCTGGGATTCCAGTCCTGTCAGCGTTCCGCGCATGATCGCCGAGCTTGGCAATCAGATCAAAAACGACGACTGGGCGATGGTCTCCGGATACCAGTTCACGGGCGCATGGCAGCGTCTGCTGTTGAATTTCGACAAGCATCATCGTTACAACGGCGACTGCGGCGGCTTCGGCATCGGATTCGACACGCCGGGGTCGGTGGGGGCTGCGCTCGCAAACAAGAAGAAGGGACTGCTGTCGATTGCGATTGTGGGCGACGGCGATCTGAACTTCGGGCCCGGCGTCCTGTGGACGGCAGCGCATCACCGGATTCCGCTGCTCATCGTTGTGCACAACAATCGCGCATACCACGCGGAGCTGATGTTCATCCAGCGCATGGCGGGAAGCCGCGGCCGCGGCGCCGACCGCGCGCATATCGGCAACATCATTGCCGATCCCAACATCGACTACGCCAGCATGGCGCGGACGTATGGCGTGCACGGGGAAGGGCCTATCGAGAAGCCGGGCGATCTCGCGCCCGCGTTTCGTCGCGCGCTGGCGAGAGTGCGTGCGGGAGAGCCCGCGTTGGTGGATGTTGTCTCGCAGCCGAGGTAGATCTATGTGGAATTTCGGGATCCTGAACCGGCGATGCGCGGTCATAGACCGCGCCTACAGCACGTCGCCGCAAAACTGTAGGCGCGGTCTATGACCGCGCGTGGCCCGAAGGGCCGGGTGAGAGCGTGTTGCTGCGTCCTCGCCATACTTGTGTTGCCGCTCGCGTCGGCAGCCGCCAACCCGCTCCAAACAGCTCCAACTGGAAACGTGGAAAAAGGCAAAGCTCTCTTCACCACGTACCGCTGCTATGCATGCCATGGCTACGCCGGCGAAACCGGCTCCCCGCGGCTGGTTCCGATGAAGCGCGACCAGGCAAATTTCATCGCGTACCTGCGAAAGCCAACGGGAGCGGGAATGCCGGCATACGCGGACGTTCCCGAGCAGGCATTGGCGGACGTCTATGCCTATATCCGGTCGCTCTCACCGGCGTCGCCGCCTGTGGACCAGATTCCGTTGCTCGAGCAGATATTGAGGGAAGTTCGGGAAGAGAAAAGGAATTAGCCGCGGCTAATTCCCCGTCCTCACCGGAGGAATTCATTCAGCTTCACGTACCCCGCGCGGCTCACCGGCAAACGCGTCCCATCCCGCAGGACTGCTTCATGGCTGTCCTTCGCATACAACTCAATCTTCGCCAGCCGCTCGATGTTCAGGATGTACGACCGATGGATCCGCACAAATCGCGACGGGTCCAGCTGCGCTTCCAGCGCGCCGAGCGTCTGTTGTTTCAAGAAGGTTTTTCCGCCGGTCTTGAAAGCGACGTAGTCGTCCTGGGCCTCGATGTAGTCGATCTTGTCGACGGGAATGACCTCGACGTTGGGTCCTGAACGGATCAGCACCCGCGCGAGGCGTGCATCCGGAGGCCGGGCGCTTGCCGCCAGAGCCTCGACGGGCGTCTTTTCAGCGCGGCCGATTCTCTGCTGGGCGCGGCGCACGGCTTCGTCCAGCCGCTCCGCGCTGAATGGCTTCATGAGGTAGTCGACGGCATGAACCTCGAAGGCGCGGAGCGCGTACTGATCGTACGCCGTTACAAAAATCACAGCGACGTCCGGCCCGACGAGCTCCAGCACTTCGAAGCCGTCCAGCTTCGGCATCTGGATGTCGAGAAAGAGCAGATCGGGATGGAGATTGTTGACCGCCTGCACCGCCTCGAATCCATTCGCGCATTCGGCCACAATCTCGATTTGCGGATGATGCGAAAGATATTCTCTCAACAGCTTTCGCGACGGTTCCTCGTCGTCGACGATGGCAGCTTTGATTTTGGCGTGCTCCATAATGTAACGGATGTTTTTAGCCGCAGATGACGCAGATAGTGGAGTTTGACCCCCTGCCGCCTTCGGCGGCTCTCCCCCTCAAAGGGGGAGTAAACGCTTCTCAAGCCGCCGAAGGCGGCAGGGGGTCAGAATGCGTTGTGACAATTCGTTCACACTTTCATAGACCGCGCATCTGCCTCATCTGCGGCTAAAACCGGTCCACGCACGACGCCGAAGTGGATCGACACGATGAAGAGCAGAAGCATCAGCACCTCGGAATCGCTGAAGTTGTACTCGAAAGCGCCGCCCACGAGGAAGCCGGTCAGCGCGGAGATCGCCGACATGGGCAGCCATCGGATTTCGGGAGACGCCGTTCTGAACATGCGAATCAGGCTCCGGTACAGCTCTACAAAAAACCACAAGGCGGCGCCGAGCGCGATCAATCCGCGCTCGGCGGCAATCTGCACGAAATTGTTGTGCAGGTGTCCGTAGTAGAACTGGTCGAGGTTATCGCCGTCGTAGTAGCGGGGAAACTCTTCCGCGATTCTTCCCGGGCCCACTCCTGCGAGCGGATTGTCGCGAATCATGCGCAGGCCGACGTCCAGATAGGCTTTGCGCGCATAGTTGGGCGCAAAGTCCGCCTGAAAGCTCATCGTGACGCGCTCATAAACCAGACCGGAGGCCGCGGCGCCCGCCACGACGACGGGAGCGAGCACCGCCAGGATGACCCGGCGCGGCAACGTTCTGGCCGCCGCAACGAATCCAGCGGCGGAGCCGAGCCACGCGCTTCGCGTGAAGCTCAAGATGATGGCCGTGCTGACAATCGCGGCAGGCGGAATCCACCTGCGACCGAGAACGGCCAGAGCCGGGGCGGCCATGCACCAGACCAGCAGTTGTCCGCCGCTGAACGTCATCCAGTGGCCCAGCGTTCCCGTAATCCGGTTCACCGCCATCGGATTGTCTGCAAGTTCTCCCGTGGCCTGATACCTGGCATAGAGGAATGCAAACTGGACAATCGCTACCAGAGCCGCGCCTGCCGCCACGCCGATCAGGACGCGCATCGCGGTGCGCGCCCGCTGCGCCGTCGTCACAAAGTTTGCCGCCAGCAGGCCCATGACAAACAGCCAGAATTTGTACACCGCGGCGAGGCCCGCGCCGGGATTGGGCGAGAGCGCTAAAGAAAGAATCGTGCTGAGGAAGAACGCCAGCAGCGGAAGGAAGTAAGTTGGAAAGCGAATCGGGCCCGGACGCGTGTAAAGCCAAATGGCGCAGGCGGACGCCAGAAAGATCTGGGAGACGGCGATCGAGACCAAGGTCGCAGCGGCGCTAGCCACTGTTAGCCCAAAGACCACCGACTCGTTGCGATGCGACATGAGTTTGGCATTGTAAATCGAAATAGCGTGTTTTGACCCCCTGCCGCCTTCGGCGGCTCCCCCCTCAAAGGGGGAGTAAACGCTTCTCAAGGCGGCAGGGGGTCAGGAACGGACCACGAGCATGCAGTCGCCGTAGCTGTAGAAGCGGTATCGCTGCTCGATCGCGCGGCGATAGGCGGCCAGCACATTTTCTCTTCCGGCAAAGGCGCTCACCAACATCAACAGCGTGGACCGGGGGAGATGGAAATTCGTGAGAAGCGCGCCCACGATTCGGAATTCGAAACCCGGAAGAATGAAGAGATCCGCGTAGCCGCAGGCCGGACGCATTTCTCCGTATTCGCGCATCACGAATTCCAGCGCCCGCGTCGTCGTGGTCCCGACGGCGACGACGCGGCGCCCGTCCTGCATGGCGCGCCGCAGCCGGCCGGCCGTTTCCTCGCCGATTTCGAACCGCTCCGGACGCAGTGCATGATCTTCGGGCCGTTCCGTCCGAACCGGCATAAACGTTCCGATGCCGACGTGCAACGTCAAGCGGACGATCTCGACTCCGCGATTGCGCACGCGCTCAAGCGCTTCTTCCGTGAAATGCAAACCGGCCGTCGGCGCCGCCACTGCGCCCGGGCGATCTGCAAACACCGTCTGGTAGCTGTTTTCGTCCGCCGGTGTCGAGTCCCTTTCTATGTAGGGCGGAAGCGGCACGCGGCCGCAGCGTTCCAGAAGATGGAAGACGGATGTGGAAGGTTCGAGTTCGAGGACGTGAAGCTCCGCGTCATGCGATTCCCGGAACTTGCCGGTAATCTCTCCTTCCTCGAAAAATACGCGGTCGCCGGGCTGTATCCGGCGGCCGGGACGGCACAGGACGCGCCATACGTGGTCGTCGACCGGCTCGGCAAAGAAGATCTCGATCGGCCGCGACGTTCCGGTTGCGCGCTCCAGCCGGGCGAACGTGCGTGCGCGGATGACGCGGGTGTCGTTGAGGACGAGGATGTCGGAGGGATTGAGAAACGTGGGGAGATCGCGGAACTGTGACTCGATGGTCGCGCCGGTGGAGGCGTCCAGAACCATCATTCGAGATGCGTCGCGGGGATTGGCGGGCTCGCGCGCGATGAGTTCGGGTGGGAGGCGATAGTCAAACTCCGAGAGATGCATAGGCCGGAAGTGGCTACGGAAAAATCCCCAACTGCTGATACGTCGTCGCAACTTTGTCGATGGCGATGATATAAGCCGCGGTGCGCAGGCTGTCCTTGGGCGCCTCGGTGAAATGCACCTCGCGAATCTGGCGGTAAGCGCTCACCATCGTCTCTTCCAGGCCGGAGTTCACCAGATCCAGCTCTTCCGGGCCGCGCACCAGAAACTTCTTGTCGGCCTGCGGAATCTGCTTGCCGATGAGTTGTTCAATGGAGCTGACCAGCTTCTGATTGCGGATTTCCTCGAGATGCTTGTGCAGACGGCCGAACCGCATGTGAGAAAGATTCTTTCCCCATTCGAAGTACGAGACGGTGACCCCGCCGGCGTTCAGAAAGATGTCCGGGATAATGAGGACGCCGCGCTGATGCAGCGTTTCTTCGGCGCCGGGAGTGGTCGGTCCGTTAGCGGCTTCCGCGAGAACTTTGGTGCGAATGCGATCGCAGTTTTCGAGCGTGATCTGATTTTCAAGCGCGGCCGGAATCATGATGTCGCATTCGACGTCCCAGAACGCGTCGCTGGACATTGTGGTTGCATCCGGGTAGTTGCGGATCGAACCGGTGTCTTTTCGGAACTGATCGAGCCTTTCAACGTCCAGTCCCTTGGGGTCGTAGACGCATCCGTCCCACTCGGAGATGGCGACGACTCGGCACCCGTCCTCACGGGAAAGAAAACTTGCGGCGTGATAGCCCACGTTGCCGAATCCCTGGATCGCGACTGTTTTGCCTTCCAAACCCGTACTCAATCCGAGCTTCGCGAGGTCGTCCTTATGTTGAAACGCCTCTCGAATTCCGTATTGGACGCCGCGCCCGGTCGCCTCCCTGCGTCCCATAATTCCGCCCTGCGCGACGGGCTTTCCCGTCACGCACGCGAGGTTGTCGATGCCGCCCGGGTGGAACGCGTCGTAGGTGTCCGCAATCCACGCCATTTCGCGCTCCCCCGTGCCGACGTCCGGCCCCGGGACGTTTTCGCCGGGACCGATGTATTCCTTGCGGATGAGTTCCGACGTGAATCGGCGGGTGATCTTCTCGATCTGTTCAGCCGTGTACTTCTTCGGATTGAAGCGCACACCCCCTTTCGAACCGCCGAACGGAACATCCACAATCGCGCACTTGTACGTCATCAGCGCTGCCAGCGCCATGATCTCGTCGGCGTTGACAAGCTCGCTGTATCGGACGCCGCCTTTTACGGGCTTCTTGTGCTGGCTGTGCTCGGCGCGCCAGCCTTCGAAGATTTCGTAGTGTTCGCCGCCGAAGCGGACGGGAAACTGGAAGTAGTAAACGTTATTGCAGGCCTTGATTTGACCGAGCAGGGCCGGATGGATCTTTAAGTATTGCGCGGCCCGGTCGAACTGCCGGGATACGATCCGGTTCAGGTTGAGATCTTCTTGTACTGGAACGATGGATGCCATCTCTACATTCCTTCGTGGGATTTAAGCCCATAGCGTTGATCAACGTATCGATCCAATATCGCGATAAAGTCTTCGACAATCGAAGCGCCCCTCAGCGTGGTATGCAACCGGCCGTCCACGTAGACCGGCGCCTTCGGTTCTTCGCCTGTTCCCGGAAGCGAGATCCCGACGTCGGCGTGCTTCGATTCGCCGGGCCCATTGACGACGCAGCCCATGACCGCAACTTTCAGGCTTTCAACGCCGGGATACGACTGCTTCCACGTATGGAGCCGGCTGCTCAGGTAGTCTTGAATCTCGGAAGCCATTTCCTGAAAGACCGTGCTGGTCGTGCGGCCGCACCCGGGACAGGCGGTCACCTGCGGCGAAAAATCACGCATGCCGAGGCTCTGCAGGGCGTCCTGGCAGACGCGTACTTCTTCAGTACGGTCTCCGCCGGGCTGCGGGGTCAGGCTGACGCGAATCGTATCGCCGATCCCCTCCTGCAGCAGCACAGCCAGCGCCGCCGTACTTGAGACGACCCCGCGGCGGCCCATGCCGGCCTCCGTCAACCCCACATGGAGCGCATAACGGGAGCGCGCGGCGAGGTCTCTATACACGTGAATGAGATCTTGCACGTTGGAGACTTTCGCGCTCAGGACGATTCGATTTTCGGGCATTCCGTAGGACCGCGCCGCCTCCGCCGACTCCAGCGCGCTCCGCACCATTGCGTCCATCACCACTTCGTTGGCGGCCTTCGGCGTCGTCCGTTTCGCGTTCTCATCCATCATTCGCGCGAGCAGCGATGGGTCGAGGGACCCCCAATTGACTCCAATGCGGATGGGTTTGCCGTGCTCCAGAGCGACTTCTATAATCGCGCGAAAATTGTCGTCGTGATGGCGGCCCATCCCGACGTTGCCGGGATTGATTCGGTACTTGTCGAGTTGTCTGGCGCATGACGGAAACTCACGGAGAAGCAGATGCCCGTTGTAGTGAAAATCGCCGATGATCGGAACTCCGATTCCGCGATCCCGAAGGCGGGCAACGATGTCGGGGACTGCCTGAGCCGCTTCGCGCGTGTTGACGGTGATGCGCACCAGCTCCGAACCCGCAGCGGCAAGATCCTCGATCTGCGCGGCTGTCGAGGCGGCGTCCGCCGTGTCGGTATTGGTCATCGATTGGACGGCAATCGGGTGATCCCCGCCGATCCAGACGCCGCCGATGTTGACGGGAACCGACTGCCGCCGATGGGATGAGGTCATAAAGATTTTGATTATAACGGACGGGCGGGCGGAGTTGCGGACCCCCTGCGCTCGCTGGCGCTCGCGCTCTCCCCCTCAAAGGGGAGCAAACGCCTCACTGCCTCAGCGCGTACACAAACAACCCATTCCCGGCCGCCACTGCAACATACTGCCTCCCGCCGACGGCGTACGTCATGGGTCCGTTGGAGATCTGGCCGCCGACCATGGATTTCCAGAGCATTTCGCCGTTCCGCGCATCGAGCGCGAGGAAATATCCTTCGCGCCCGCCGCTGAAGACGAGATCGGACGCGGTGGTCAGGACGCCTCCGTCGATGACGTCGCTCATCCGGAATTCCCACTTCCTCTCGCCGGTCCTCGCATCCAGGGCCTGAACGGCGCCGGCCGCTTCTTGAGGAAGCCGATCGTTTGTGGGCCGCGGGACAAGGGCGGGGACGGGCATCGTCGGGAAAAGTCCGGTGTATTGCTGTCCCTCGGTATAGGGAACGCCCTTTGGATCCTTCGTGTAAACCGAACCGGCGTCATGCCACGTCGGGATGTAGAAGAAGCCGGTGCGCGGGCTATAGGAGGGCGAATACCAGTTGGTGGCGCCTTGATTATTCGGGTAGACGAGCGCGCCCTCGGCCGTGGGATTGAGAACTTTATTCGGGCGGCCTTTTTCGTCGAAGCCGTCGGCCCAGTTGACCTTTGCGAACGGCTTGGCCTGCAGGAATTGTCCCGTCTGCCGGTCCAGCACGTACCAGAATCCGTTTCTGTTGGCCCACAGCATCAGCTTGCGCGGCTTTCCTTGCCACGGCATGTCGACGAGCACAGGGACTTGCGTCGAGTCATAGTCGAACTCGTCGTGCGGGGTGAATTGATAATGCCATTTCAACTTGCCGGTATCGGCGTCAAGCGCGACCACGGATTCCGTGTACAGATTGTCGCCGGGACGGCTGTCGCCATTCCAGTCCGGCGCGGGATTTCCGACGCCCCAATACGTAAGATTCAATTCCGGGTCGTAGGAACCGGTCGTCCAGATGGAACCTCCGCCGCGCGTCCACGAATCGCCTCCCCATGTTTCATGACCGGGCTCGCCGGGGCCGGGAATCGTATTGAAGCGCCAGACTTCCTTTCCGGTCTGAGCGTCATAGGCGGCGATGAAGCCGCGAATGCCGTACTCTCCGCCTGCCGGACCGACGATGACTTTGTCTTTTATAACCAGCGGCGCCAACGTCAACGCGTAGCCGGACTCCGGCTTCGCGACCTGCACGTTCCAAAGAACCTCGCCCGTCGAGGCGCTCAGCGCGAGAAGCCGTCCGTCGATCGTTCCCATGAACAGCGAGTTTCCGAGAATCGCCAGGCCGCGATTGACGCGGCCGCAGCAGACGCGCGCCTGATTGGATGGAGTGTGCGTGTACGTCCAGAAGATCCGCCCCGTGACGGCGTCGAGGGCCACGACTTCGTTGGGCGGCCGTACGGTGTACATCACGCCGTCCACGACCAGCGGCGTCGCTTCGAACTTGTCGCTGCCCGTCAACGAGCGCACTTGAAGCACCCATTGCAGTTCCAGGTTCCGGACGTTGTCGCGCGTGATCTGAGTGAGCGAGCTGTGCCTGTGACTTGAATAACTGCCGGAATAGGTGAGCCAATTTTGCGGTTCCTGTTGGGCGCGAAGCAGACGTTCGTAGGAGACCTGAGCATAAAGACCGCCTGCCGTTGAAAACAAAATCGCAGCAATCGAGAGTATGCGCGCGATCATCGGTTGGCCTGCCCTTTCAGAGTTGCCAGATAACTGACCACGTCGGCCAGTTCCTGGGCGGTGAGTTTGTCGCGATAGGACGGCATTGGCGAACTGACGAAACCGAATTCACGCAGATCCGATTTCGAGAAAGACGCCAGCCGTTCGTTGGAATCCCGCAGTTGAACGGTGAAAGTGTCTTGGTTGAGCAGCCTGCCGGTGATGGTCCGGCCGTCGCGCGTGACGACGCGATAAGAGCGGAACTCCACTGGAATCTCTGCGCTCGGCTCCAGGAGCGCGCGTTCGAGCCGTTCCATGAGCACCCGGCCCTGCGGCCTTCCGCGTCCGGGCGCAGCGACTGCAGTCAAGTCCGGCGCCGACTGGCCGCCCTTGCCGCTGATGCGGTGGCAGCTCAGGCAATTTCCCTTTCCTTCGACGATGGCTCTGCCGCGCTCGGCATCGCCGGCGGGGGACGGGTTAGCGCGGTCCGAGCCGCCAACTGCAACGGCGGGCCCAGTCATGGATCGCAAGTACGCCACAATCGTCGCCGCCTGCATTTCAGAGAAGGAACTGGGCGGCATGCCGCCCTGCGGGACGCCATTCCGAATAATCCGGTTGAGGTCTTCGTCGGACTTCGCGGTTTTGAACAGCGCTTTCGCGAAGTTGACTCCCGGTATGTTGTCGCCGCCCGCGCCGTGACAGCTTCCGCACGCGGAGGCGTAGAGACGTGCTCCGGCTTCGATATCGGCCGCGGTGTAGCTGTGCTGCTGGGCGAGAGCGGCCGCGGTCAGCGCGATCACGCTAATCAGAAACTTCCACATGACGTTCTCCTGGAATTTGGGGACAGAGACCAATTTCCTGCGCTGACGTGAAGGTCACGTTTCACCGCAATCTCACGCGCAGGAAATTGGTCTCTGTCCCCAAATTCCGTCACCGCTCCAAAACCATAACGCCCCAGGGGCGATCCCCGACCTTGATTTTCTTGATCACGGTCTGCGTTGCAAGATCCACGACAGAGACGTCATTGGACGGACCGTTCGCCGTGTAGAGAAACTTGCCGTCGGGAGACACGCCGATCCCCCAAGGGCGTTCGCCTACTTCGAATGAGCCCGTGATCTTGTCGGTTGCGGTGTCAATGACGACGACCTTCTTGCCTCTGCCGGTACTGACGTAGGCGGTCTTCGCGTCCGGAGACAGGGTGACGGCCATTGGCTTGAGCTCGGCCGCGCCGAGCGCGATCGTGTGCGTTTGCTCGTGCTTGCGCGCGTCGATAACGCCAACGGCCGCGTCGTTCTCGCGCGTGACATAGGCTTTCGAACCATCCGGCAAAAAGGCGACGTCGCGCGGCCGCGCGCCGACGGGGAAAGTCTTGATAACTTTTCCGGACGCCGTATCGATGACAGCGACGGTCCCGTCATTTTCGGACGTGACGTAGACGAACTTCCCGTCCGGACTCGTCGTCACGCCCTCCGGCTCCCCGCCGACCTGAACGGAATGGAGCACCTTGCCGGCGCTGATGTCGATGATGCTGGCGGCGCCGATGTCTTCGTTGGAGACGTAGATCAGGCGCCCGTCCTTGCTCAGATCGAACTCCTCAGGATCCGAACCGGACGTCAGCACTTTGACCACTTTGTTTTGCTTTATGTCAAAAACGCCGATGCCGTCAGCGCTCCTGTCCGGGGGCGGCAGCGAGTCCTCGTCCACGCCCGGCGGCGCGATCGGAGAGCCGCTCAAGGCGACATAGATGGTCTGGCGGTCCGGCGACGCGTGGATTCCACGGGGCCTCTTGCCTAGCGACACCGTGGCAACGACTTCGTGCGTCGCCGGGTCGATGATGCTCACATCGCCGGAACTTTCGTTAGTGATGTAGACGCGGTAGCTGCTTTCCGACTCGGACCGCTGGCTGTCTGCGGTCGTCGCGGAATCCGTTTCCGACGACGTGTTTCCGCACCCGGCAAGCGCGAGGCAAACCGCCAAATAGAGGACCGTGCGCATGTATATCATTGCATCCCCCGGCTTCGTTCAAGTTCGTAAGCCCAGTATCATACGCACGGCGGATGGAATTGCGAATTTCGAATTGCGACTTGAGCCGCAACCTCGCCCCAAATTCGCAATTCGCAATTCGCAATTCGAAATTCGAACTGACCCCTTCCTACTGCTGCCGAAACGCGGGCCGTTCGGCGGCGAGGACTTTGTCTTTAGGGGTGCTCAGATAGCCGCGGATGCGATCCTTCTCGACAACGTTGACCACAATCTCATACCGAAGCTTGTCGCGGCCCACGAGGAACTGGACGGGTTCATTGATAAGGCGGTCTTTCTTTTCGAGCTTGCTGTCATCAACCTGGATGATGACGTTGTATTTTTGCCGCTTCGTGTCGGTTTCGCGCAGCTCGAGCTGAATGTCGGCGACGCGCTGCATCTGGTTTCTCTTTCCCTTGCGGATGTCGAACTCGAAGAAATCGCGCTCGCCTTTCTTTCGAAGTTCGGCTAATTCGCCGGAATTGCGGGCGATCTGCTGGCTCAACGTGTCGCGGACGTCGACAATGTCGCGCCGGCTCGCGGCGAGATCCTGGCGCGTCGATTCCAGGTTGGTGGCAACGGTCTTGACTTCACCGGAGACGGCGCCGATCTTGGCTTCAGCATCCTTTTGCGCAGCTGCGGTTTGTTCCCGCACGGCAAGCACGTCCGTTGTTGCGGCTTTGGAAGCGAGCTCCGAAGTGAGCTGCTGCTTGGCCTGCTCCTGCTCCTGGCGGAGTTTTTCGGCAAACTGCCGGGCGGCAGCCAGTTCTTGACTCGTGACTCCCATGCGCTTGGACACCACGTCCAGATCCGAAGCCAGATTGTTCGAATCCGCTTCGAGCCGTTTCAATTCAGACTGGAACTGCTCCTCCATTTCCGAGAGGCGCTGCTCGAGCGTCTTCTTGGAGGAATATTGACCGTACGCCACGGCCCCAATTGCGACCACTGCAAGCAGAAGCACTCTGGGAATCCATTTGGATGGGGGTTTCTGCCCTGGCGGAAGGACTCCGCCGCCTTCTTTCGGTTTTAAGCTGACCATTCCAAGTCCCTTTCTTGCGGTATTGCCAGACGAAGTCATTATCCACGATTGACCATGTACGGGACGTCAGTTTTTCGGAGTGATAAGATTTTTGGCGGCGATGAGTAAACACGATTTTCGTATCGAGCGGGACTCTATGGGTGAAGTTCGGGTCCCGTCGAGCGCGCTGTATGGCGCTCAAACTCAACGCGCGGTCGAAAACTTCCCGACCGCGGGTCTCAAGTTTCCGCGTGAATTCATTCGCGCCTTGGGATTGATCAAGCGAGTTGCTGCGGGCGTCAATGTGGAACTTGGGCTTCTCGACGCGAAGATCGGGCGCGCCATCGAGCAGGCGGCCCAGGAAGTCGTCGATGGAAAACTGGATGAGCACTTCGTGGTAGGCGTGCTGCAGACCGGATCCGGCACGTCGACGAACATGAATGCGAATGAAGTCATCGCAAATCGTGCGATTCAGATCCTGGGAGGCGTCATTGGATCGAAGGATCCCGTGCATCCCAACGATCATGTGAATCTGGGCCAGTCGAGCAACGACGTCATTCCGTCCGCCGCGCACATCGCCGCGATGGAGTCCATCGAACGCGATCTCATTCCTGCGCTCCGAAAGCTTCAGGCTGGGCTGGCGTCCAAAGCGCGCGAATTCGACGCGGTGGTCAAGATCGGAAGGACTCATCTTCAGGACGCGACTCCGATCCGGTTGGGGCAGGAATTCAGCGGCTACGCCCGCCAGGTGGAACTGGGACTGCTGCGGCTGGAAAAGCTCCGCGACGCCCTGGGGGAGCTGGCGCTGGGCGGAACGGCCGTCGGTACGGGCGTCAATACGCATCCGGAGTTTGCCGCCCGCTCGATAGAACGGCTCAATGCGCTGACTGGAATTCAGTTCCGGGAAGCGGTCAATCATTTTGAAGCGCAGAGCGCGAGGGACGCGATTGTTGAAGCCAGCGGCGTACTCAAGACGATCGCGGTGAGCCTGACCAAGATCGCCAACGACATTCGCTGGCTCGGTTCCGGTCCGAGATGCGGCATCGGCGAAATCGTGCTGCCGGCCGTGCAGCCTGGGTCGTCGATCATGCCCGGCAAAGTCAATCCCGTTATCGCAGAGTCGCTTCTGATGGCTGCGGCGCAGGTTATCGGCAATGATGCGACGATTGCGGTATGCGGGCAGGGCGGGCACTTTGAACTCAATTCCATGATGCCGGTGATGATTCATAATTTTCTCGAATCGATCCGGCTGCTTGCGCTGTCCGCCGGAAACTTCCACGACCGTTGCGTCGTTGGGATCACGGCCGACGCAGACAGATGCCGGGAGACTATCGAAAGGAGCCTTGCCCTCGCCGCTGCGCTCGCTCCGGAGATCGGCTACGATGCCGCTGCGGCGATTGCAAAGGAGGCTTATCAGACCGGAAGAACCATCAGAGAAGTCGCGGAGGACAGGAAGATCCTTCCCCTAGATCGCTTAAACGAACTTCTCGATCCCGTGCGCATGACGATGCCCGGAATCGTCGCAAAGGGCGAATAAGAACGATGCAGGAACGAGATTTCTTCAACGAAAAAAGCGAAGTCCGTCCCCAGACTCTCGAATGCCCCTCGTGCCGGCAGGCGCTGGAGTACCAAATCCGCTGGATCCGTCGCACGAAGAAGCCGGAATTGCCCGCCCGCGCAACGGAAGAAGACCGCGCCCGGTTCAAATCCGCACGGGACTACATGATCCGCGTGGACGACGTTGTCCGGTGCGCGAATGCGCGGTGCGGGCGAAGAATCGAGATTACGGGTAAAAGCGTGGTCTTGTTGTGAGTTGTGAGTTTTGAGTTTTGAAACGCTCAAAACTCAAAACTCAAAACTCAAAACTATTTCCCCCGCACGTATTCCCTGAGTGACGCCGCCGTGGGCTTCATCGCGCGTTCGCCTTTCTTCCAGTTGGCGGGGCAGACCTCTCCGTGCTGTTCGGTGTAGTCGACGGCGTCCAGCAGGCGGAGCACTTCATCGATATTCCGGCCGAGATCCAGGTGGTTGATCGTGGAATGCTTCAGGACGCCGTCCTTGTTGATGATGAACAGGCCGCGAAGGGCGATGCCCGCGCCGTCCACCAACACGCCGTAGTCTGCACAAATTTTCTTGTTCAGATCGGACGCCAACGGAAAGTTGACGCCCTTGATGCCGCCGTCTTCGCGCGGCGTGGAAGCCCAGGCGTGATGCGTGAACTTTGAGTCGACCGAGACGCCGATGACTTCGGTATTCCGCTTCTTGAACTCGTCGATGCTGTCCGCGAACGCGAGGATCTCGGTCGGGCAAACGAAGGTGAAGTCGAGCGGATAGAAAAAGAGGACGACCTTCTTCCCCCTGTACTTGCTCAGCGTCACGCTTCCAAACTCGCCGTTGCTCAAATACGCGTCGGCCGTGAAGTCCGGCGCGGGTTGACCGACAAATGCAGCCATACTTTCTCCTCTCTCTGCATATAAGATGACACCTGAGAATACACTGTTATGATGGCGGCTGAGAAGTATGAGAATCGCGCTGCTGGGCTCTGACGGCCAGTTGGGACGAGATCTTCAGTCGTCGCTGACAGAGCACGACTTGCTGCCGCTCACGCGCCGGGACTTTGATGTGGCGGACCATTCACGCGCCCGCGACGTGTTGACCGGCATCAAGCCGGAGATCATTGTAAATACGGCCGCATATCATCGCGTCGACGATTGCGAACGGGAAGCCGATCTCGCCTTCCGCATTAACGCCATCTCCGTCTTGAATCTCAGCAGGATCGCCAACGACCTGGACGCCGCGCTCGTCCACATCAGCACGGATTACGTCTTCGATGGAAGGCGCCGTACTCCGTATACGGAAGAAAGCATGCCGTCGCCGCTCAGCGTTTACGGCCATTCAAAGCTCGCCGGCGAATGCTTCGTGCGGACCGTCGCTCGACGGCATGTCGTGATTCGAACGTCCGGGCTTTATGGGAGCGCGGGCTCGCGCGGCAAAGGCGGGAATTTTGTGACTCTCATGTTGAGCAAGGCGGCGAAGGGAGAATCCATCCGGGTGGTCGACGACCAGGTGCTCACCCCGACCTCCACGCGCGATCTGGCTCGCCAGATGGCCGTTCTGCTGCGCGCCGGTTGTTACGGCCTGTTTCACATCACGAACGAAGGCTCTTGTTCGTGGCATCAATTCGCGGCGGCCATCTTCGAGATTGCCGGAGTGAAGGCGGATCTTTCGCCAACGACGTCCGAGCTCTACAAGACGCCGGCGAAGCGGCCGGCGTACTCCGTGTTGGAAAACGCCCGCTTGAAAGAGCTTGGCCTTAACCGCATGCTTCACTGGCGTGAGGCGCTCACGGAATATCTGCGCGGATGATCTCCGCGAAGTTGCGAGTTCTGCCCGCGGTCCTGTTGTTGCTTCCCCTGGACGCTCTCGTCGCCTGCGTTATCCTGGCGGCGGATCTGGCGACGATTCCTCTCCGAATGCGGCGTCGTGGGCCGCGCGTCTTTCCTCCTGCGGATCTGTCTTCGGTAACGATTCAAATACTCAACTGGGACGGAAAACATCTCCTCGAAGAGTGCATTCCCAGCGTTCTCGAAGCGGTCGCGCGCTACATCGCGCTCGCCGGCGGAAGCTGCCGGGTGGTCGTTGTGGATAACGGCAGCACGGACGGCAGCGTGGAGTTCCTGCAGCGGCGATTCCCCGATGTGAGCGTCTTGAAGCTGGACCGCAACTACGGTTTTTCCAAAGGCAACAATCGCGGCCTTCTGAGCGCCGACACGGACGTGGTCGTACTGTTGAACAACGACATGCGCGTCCATCCGGACTTTCTGCAGCCGCTTCTCGAGCCGTTTTCGGATCCGAATGTTTTCGCCGCCGCCTCGCAGATACGGTTTGCCGACAGCTCCCGGCGCAGAGAAGAGACGGGAAAGACGCGGGCCCGGTTTGACCGCGGTTTTCTTTATCTGTGGCACGACGAGATCGCGGCTTCCGAGGAGAACGGCCCGCCGCTGCCGGTCTTCTGGGCCGGGGGCGGCTCGTGCGCCGTCGACCGGCGCAAGCTCATGAGCTTCGGCGGGCTCGACGCGCTGTATCATCCCTTCTACGTTGAAGACGCCGATATGTCCTATCAGGCGTGGAAGCGCGGATGGAAGTGTCTGCTGGCCGCGCGGAGCTCTGTTGTGCACCGGCATCGTGGAACAAGCAGGCCGCGGTTCGGAGACGGCTTCGTGGACAATACGATCCGGCGGAACCAGTTCCTGTTCATTTGGAAGAACGTGTCGGATTTCAGCATGATCCTGCGTCACCTGGCCGCGTTGCCTAGAATTCATGGAAGCGCGGCGATGCAATACGGCATGCGATTCGAGCTGCGCGCATATATTCGCGCCGTCGCGCGTCTGCCGTATGCGGTAGTCCGACGCGCGGCGGGGCTGCGGGAATACGTTGTCGGGGATTCGGAGATGTTGAAGGCGGATTAGCCAACTTGACCACGATGCAAATACTCGTCGCCACCGCATATCCGCCCGTTCTCCATATGCACGGCGGCGGCGTGCGCATGTACCACAACATCCGCATCCTGGCGCAACATCATTGCGTCCATGTTCTGTCCTTCGTAGAAAGCGACGCCGAGCGCGATCTGCTAGGGCCGCTCGAAGGGATTTGCGCGTCCGTGAAAGCCGTGCGGCGCATTCCCGATTTCAGGCCGCATTGGCTCTCGCCGCTTCCGTTCCTGGTGCGGGAATTCAGCACGCCGGAGATGCACCGGGCTGTGGACGACGTTATACGAAAGGCCAAAATCGATGTCCTGCAGTGCGAGTACCTGCAGATGGCCCAGTTCCGGCGGCGCGGCGTGTTTTCTGTATTGACGGCGCATGAAGTCCTATCCAAGAACGCGCGCGACGCATTCATAAAGGAGAGAGATCCACGGGAAAAAACGCGGCTGTTCTATCGTTGGATGCAATTGCTGCGCTATGAGGTGCGGGAATCCGGGCGTTTCCATCGCGTGATCACAATGACGGAAGAAGATGCGCGGTACCTGAAGTCGTATCTGCCGGGTCACGATATTCGCGCCATTCCCATTGGAATCGACCCGATAGAGTTCTCGCCCTTGAGCGACGATCCGGAGCAGCCGTTGACGGCGCTGTTCGTGGGGAACTTTCGTCACTCTCCAAATGTGGAGGCCGCCCGGTTTCTGGTTCGCGAGATTGCTCCGGCATTTCCGGAGGTACGATTCCTCGTCTTAGGTCCACACGCTCCCGGAGATCTCCATCCGGGGGCGAATGTCTCCGTAGCCGGCTATGTTGCGGATACGCGGAGGCTGCATCGGCGTCCGAACACGATTGTCGTCGCTCCGCTGTTTTCGGGCACCGGCCAGCGGGTGAAGCTGCTGGAAGCGTTTTGCATGGCGTGTCCTGTGATTACGACCGACGTGGGCGTAATGGGTTTCCCGATTACGAACGGACAGCAGGCGATTGTCGCGAACACCGCGGAGGAATTCCGGTCGGCGCTGGGAGTTCTGATCGCCAGGCCGGATTACCGTCGGAATATGGGGGATCAGGCTCGGAAAATGATTCTGGAAAGGTTCAGTTGGGACGGATTGGCGCGGGACTTTCTGCATGGCGTGGAAAAGGCTCTTGTTTCCAATTAAGGCCGTCACGTTTGTGTGGCGCTTTCTGATTCTCTTGGTGTGGACGGCGTGGCTGGAGGGAAGCCGTGGCGAGCAGGGTTGACCTGCTGGTTGTATTTCGCAACAACAGACGTCACATTCCCGGGTTCATTGCATCGCTGAAGCGCATCGCGCTCCCGATTACCGCATACTTTCTCGATAACAATTCAGGGGATGGAACCGCCGATCTACTCGCCGAGCGGGTCCGCGAGCTGCCCTTTCGGGCTTACGTACTGAGATCCAGCCGTAATCATGGATTTGCCGGGGGAGTGAACTTGCTTGCCCAGCAAGCCAGGTCGGAATTCATGTTCCTGCTGAATCCTGACACCGAGATCGAAACTGGTTGTCTGGAGAGGCTGATAGACCGGGCGGATTCCGACAGCCGGATCGCAATTTGCGAGGCGCGACAGTCGCCGCGTGAGCATCCGAAAGCGTACGACGCGACTACCGGCGAGACGACGTGGTGTTCGGGCGCTGCGGCTCTGATCCGGAGACAGGCCTTTGACGAAGTCGGCGGCTTCGACCAGCGTCTGTACTTCATGTACTGCGAGGATGTGGACCTGAGCTGGAAGCTGTGGCTGAAAGGATGGAAGTGCGTTTACGTTCGCGACGCCGTTGTGCAGCACTTCACGCAGGATCTGACGCCCGGCAAGCGGCGGACGCTGGAAAACTATTTCAGCTTTCGAAATACGGTTTTCTTGTATTACCGGTTCGGCAGGCCGAAGGATCGTCATCTGATGCGGAGTTTTCTATTGAAACGGTTCTTGTCCCCAGCGTATTCAGTGCGCAGTAAAGTGTTGTTCATGATTGCCTTGGCAGATCACATCCGGTATATTCCGTACCTGCTTCGAAGCCGGGACCGCTGGCGCGATCATGATCACCCGTGGGTCCGCCTGCAGGAGACGTCTTTGTCCCGCTGAAGACCTTCCCGAAGGATGATGTGTGCTAAAGATTAGTGTCGTCATTCCAACGTTGAATCGCGCCCAGATACTGGCGCGTACAATTGACTGCATCGAAAGCCAGACGGTTGGCAGGGAAGCGTATGAAGTGCTCGTCGTGGATAACAATTCCTCCGATGGCACCCCGGCGATGCTTGCGGAAAAGGCGGCGTTGCATCCCAACCTGAAGGTTTTGTCTCAATCGAAGCGCGGGGCTGCTGCAACCCGGAACGTGGGCATTCGAGCCGCGCAGGGAGAGATTATTCTCTTCATCGATGACGACATTTTTGCCGCTCCGAATCTGATCGCCGCGCACCTGGACTATCACCAGCAAAATCCGAATTCGTCCATTATCGGGGCCGTTGCGCCGCCGTGGGACGCCGCCACCGAGCCGTTCCTGCGATATCTGCGGGACCGCGGCATCTTCAATCCATACAGCATTTCGCGCGGGCCGATGGACTTTTCGTACTACCATACGGGAAACGTTTCGACGTCTCGCAAGCTGCTGCTGGAGGCCGGCCTCTTCAACGAGGAGTTTTATGTCTACGGGATGGAGGACATCGAACTCGGCTACAGGCTTGAGAAAATGGGATGCCGCATGAAGCCGGGGCCGGAAGCGAAAGCCGTCCACCAGTACTTCCCGACATATGAGCACTTCATCGAGCGTTGCCGGCAGGCCGGTTATTCCTTGGGGAAGCTCATCGAACTTCACCCGGAGCTCCGGATGCGATTCGTCGAAAACGGAAAACACACGCGGTGGCTGAAGCACTTTCACTTCTTGTACCGCGTAGCGTCGGCGACCGGCGAGCCCATTCATCGAATGCTGACGCGTCTGGAGCGGCGCAGAGGAACAGGGCCCGTGCTTCCGCTGCTGCGCCAGCATTACTATTGGGCCATCCGCTATCACTATTTTCTCGGCTATCGTCAGTACGCTCGATACCGCGCCCGCGGCGACGCGGAGCGCTTGCACGCCGCCCCGGCGCCGCAACGAATCGCCGGTTTCGCCATCGAACGGCATGACTAACAGCATTCCCGAAGAGAGCCAGTCGATTACCTTCCTCGGGGACTTCTCGAAAAAGCTCGCTACCAACACGTTCTTCAACTTTGTGAGCCGCTGTTGGAACTTCACGGTCACGTTCCTGCTCACGCCCTACATTCTGTGGCGGCTTGGGGCCGGCGAATTCGGCGTGTGGGTTCTGCTGTCGATTCTGACCAGCTCATTCAACCTGCTGGACCTGGGAATCGGTTCCGCATTTGTGAAGCACATCTCGGAGTACTACACGCGCCGGGACTATGACCGTATCAATAAGGCTCTGTCCTCGGGCTTCATTTTCTACATCGCATTCGGCGCGGCGCTCGTCGTCCTTGGGTTGGCGCTCGAAGGCCCGCTATTCAGGCTCGTTCGAATTCCGGACGGCTATTCGGCGGTGTTCCTGTTGGTGTTGATCGCGTTCGCATGTCTGAACATATCCAATCTTTTTCTCTCCGCGTTGCGGGGAATTCAAAGGATGGATAAGTCGAGCAGCGTTGAAATCAAAATGACGCTGCCTTCGGTGCTGGGAACCGTCATCTTTCTGGAGTCCGGGTTCGGCATCCTCGGCCTGGCTCTGAACGCCGTCGCCATTTCGACGCTGACGGCTCTGCTGGGTTGCTGGACTTTGAAGAGCGTGCTTCCCGAATTGGCGCTTCGGTTGCGTTTTGACGGGGGCCTGCTGCGGGAGATGTTCGGCTACGGCGCGAAGCTGCAGGTGAGCCGGCTGGGGGACCTCGTCGGGTTCCACATTGACAAGGTGATCATTTCGAGGTTCTTCGGTCCGGCCACCGTCGCGTTCTATGAAGTCGGCGCCCGCCTGGCCGCTGCGACTCGGGCGATTCCCCTGGTGATGATATCGGGGCTGATTCCCGCCACGTCTGAACTTGATGCGCGGAACGACCGGGAGAAGATTTTGAGAGCCTACCTGCTGGCTTCAAAGTATGTCTCCATACTGACGGTGGCGCTGGTCGCCATTGTCGCGCTGGAAGCAGGAGCGTTGCTGCACCTGTGGCTTGGTCACGGCTTCGAGCAATCCACGGCGTTCATTCAACTGCTCGTCATCGGATACGGCGCAAACATCATGGGGGGGCCTGCAAGCCAGACTGCCGCGGGGATTGGCCGTCCGGAATTCGACATGAAGAGCACAGGGCTTCGCATTGTGCTGAGCCCTGTTCTCGGCGTGCTCCTCGTCACGCGGTTGGGACCGGCGGGGGCCGCCGCCGGCGGCGCGATTGCGATGGTTGCCGCAGCGGCGTATCTGATTTGGATTTTTCATCGCGACTATCTGACCAATTCCGCCTGGACCGTGATCCGCGACGCGCATCTGCGGCCGATTCTGTCCGGCGTCCTCGCGTGCCTGGCGGTATTAGGGTTTTCCCGCGTGGCGCCGCAGACGTCCGCGCTGGAGGCCTTCCGGTATCTGGCGCCGGTCAAGATCGCGCTGGACGTCGCGATCTTTTCTTCCGCATACGTCCTGCTTCTGATTGCCTTCCGGCAGGTGACCCGAATTGACCGGAACAATCTGATGGGGCTCCTGGCCTTCGGCGCCGGCTTTCTCCGGCATCCCTTGCGGGAAAGAGTCAAGATTTACAGGTAGCGGCCCCGCGCGGTCATAGACCGCGCCTACAGCAGGTCGTCGCAAAACTGTAGGCGCGGTCTATGACCGCGCCACCACGGCTCGCCGGGCTATGTACAAGGGTCATCGCATCACACTTGTGATTCCTTGCTTGAATGAAGAAAACGGAATCCGGGCGGTTCTTGACGCCACGCCGGATTTTGTCGATGAAACGATTGTTGTGGATAACAACTCGACCGACGGCACAGAGCGGGTCGCGCGCTCGATGGGCGCCGTCGTCATCAGAGAAACGGCGCGCGGTTACGGGCGCGCTTATCGCAAAGGGTTTGCTCATGCGACGGGCGACATTATCGTCACGCTGGACGGCGATCATTCCTATCCGGTCGACGCGCTGAGCTACTTGCTCGAGGCGTTCTTCCATGCAGGGGTCGGCTTTCTTTCGGCGTCCCGGTTTCCAATGATGAACCGGAACGCGATGCCCTGGAAAAACAGGCTCGGCAACCGTATTCTCTCGATCACGATGTCGATCCTGTTCCTGCGTTGGGTCAGCGACTCGCAGTCCGGAATGTGGGTGTTCCGGAAGCTCGCCTTAGATAAGATGAAGCTCCGGAGCGACGGCATGACCTTCAGCGAAGAGATCAAGATCGAAGCGATCCGGCGCCGCGACATCGGATTTCGCGAAATCCCCATCAGCTATTCTCAACGCGTCGGTGAGATCAAGCTGCAGCCCTGGCGCGACGGCATTCGAAATCTTTTGTTCCTCTTCAGGAAGAGGCTCTCATTCTGAGGGGTTCGGACATGGATATTCTTCAAGAACTGCGACAGGTCATCGACATCGAAATCGACGCACTGCGCGCCGTGCGCGAGAACCTCGTAAGGACGGCCGTGCAGGCGGTGGAAATGATCGCGGGATGTAAGGGGCAGGTCATTGTAACCGGAGTGGGGAAATCCGGGCTTATTGCCGGCAAGATCGCCGCCACGCTCCGGAGCACCGGCACGCCGGCGGTCTTCCTCCACGCCGGCGAGGCGTTGCACGGCGATCTTGGACTCGTCCGAAACGAGGACGTGGTTCTGGCGATCGGCAAGAGCGGCGAAAGCAGCGAGCTGACGACGATTCTCCGCGCCCTTCGCAAGAACGGCGTGCGCATCATCGCCCTCACGAACCCCGAGTCGTCCATGGCCGGCCTCGCCGATTGCGTCCTGGATCTCAACGTTCCGCGCGAAGCCTGCCCGCTGGATCTGACGCCGACCGCCAGTACGACCGCGGCGTTGGCCGTCGGCGATGCGCTGGCCGTTGCGTTGATGAAATTGAAGAACGTGTCACGCGACGATTTCGCGCGGCATCATCCCGGAGGCCAGATCGGCAGGCGATTGCTTCTCACCGTCGATGACCTCATGCGCAAGAACGCAGGCAACCCCGTCGTGTCCGCAAACAGCACGATCCAGGAAATGCTGGCGCGCATCACGGAATTCCGGGCCGGGGCCGTGTCGGTCATCGGCGCCGGCGGAGAGTTGTTGGGGCTCGTGACGGACTATGACGTCCGGAAGGTCCTCGAGTCGGGCCGCGATCTCTTCAAGATGAAGATTTCCGAGATCATGAATCCGTCCCCCGCCGTTATCTACAACGACGCGAAGGCGGTCGAGGCTCTGGAAATAATGCGTTCGCGGAAGAAGCCGATTTCCGTCTTGCCGGTTCTGGACCGCGAAGAGAAGGTCGTCGGCATGGTGCATCTGCACGACTTGATCTCGGCGGGGTTGTGACCGCTGCATTGAGGCTAGACAAGACATGGAAATTGGAAATTGGAAATTGGACGAATCCTGCATCTTAAATCCGAAATCCGAAATTTCTAATTGGACTGGCGCGGATCCGGAACAGTATCGCTGTGGCCGAAACAGTCCAATCTGCAATTCGAGACGTTTGTCCCGCCCCGGAATCTACGCGCGAACGATCTTCTCCCGCCCCCGCTTCACGGCCCGCGTCGCGTTTCGCGTATCGACCACTAGCTGGGCGTGATCGACGAGCCACTGATAGTCGATTCCAGAGTGATCCGTCGTAATCACGACAGCGTCTTGGGCCTTTAGCAGATCCTCCGTCAGCGGCGAGGATGACATATGTGAGAAGTCGTATTTGCGCATCTTGTGGAGGCGCGGGATATAGGGATCGTGATATGCCAGAGCGGCCCCCTTGTCCTGCAGCATCTCCATGATTTCCAACGCCGGCGATTCTCGAACGTCGTCCACATCCTTCTTGTATGCGACGCCCTGAATCAGCAGTTTTGAACCGCGGATGGACTTCGCGCGGTCATTCAGCGCTGCGCCGATGCGCTCGACGACGTAGTGGGGGATCGATGAGTTCACTTCGCCCGCCAGTTGGATGAAGCGCGTGGCGAAGTCGTACTCCTTGGCCTTCCACGAGAGATAGAAGGGATCGATGGGGATGCAATGGCCTCCCAGGCCGGGTCCAGGATAGAACGGCGTGAATCCGAACGGCTTCGTGCTGGCCGCGTCAATGACTTCCCAGATATCGATGCCCATCCGTTCCGTCAACAGCTTCAGCTCATTGACGAGAGCGATGTTGACGCACCGGTAGATATTTTCCAGAAGCTTTACCAATTCCGCGGCTCGCGTCGAAGACACGGGAATAACGCGGTCGATGACCTGACCGTAAAGCGCTTGCCCAAGCTCCAGGCAATCCGGCGTCGCGCCGCCGACGACCTTCGGGATTGTGCGCGTTGAGAATTTGGGGTTGCCGGGATCTTCGCGTTCGGGCGAAAACACCAGGAAGTAGTCGCGGCCGACTTCAAGCCCTGTGCGGCGAAACCGCTCCAACAGGATCTCGTCGGTCGTTCCGGGGTAGGTGGTGCTCTCCAGCGAAATCAGTTGTCCCTTGCGGAGAGTCTTCGTCAATGCGTCCCCGGTCTTCTCGATGTATTGGAGATCCGGATCCTTCTTTGCAGTGAGCGGCGTCGGGACGCAAATGATGATGCAATCCGCCTCCCCCAACCGACTGAAGTCGCTCGTGGCTTCAAAAGATTTTTCCTTCAGCAGCGTCTGAATGCGGCCCGCGTCGATGTGCCGGATGTAGGACTGTCCCGCATTGAGCTTCGAGACTTTCTGAGGGTCTACGTCAAAGCCCAAAACCTGAAAGTGCTCTTCTCCAAAGCGCAAGACCAACGGCAGTCCGACGTAGCCGAGACCAATAACGCCAATCCGCGCCCGGTGCGTTGTGATCTTGCCTAGCAGTTCATCCTTTAACATGGAATCGCCTCTCACGTTGTTACCGTCCTCAGGTCTAAAAACGCGGACGTCAAAAAGCGTACCACAGGGACGTTACTGGAAATTTTGGGATGCAGGCGCAGTCGGATACCGGGGATATAATGAAGCCGTTATGAAATTCAAGACGATCGGTTGCATGCTTCTGGTATTGCTGGTTGGATCGCTGCAGGGCTTTGCCCAATCCAACCCGCCCATTCCCGTCGACGAGATCATCCGGAAATTTTCCGAGAAGGAAAAGGAATTCAAACAGGCGCGGGCCAACTACGTGTACCGGCAGGATATCCGCGTACAGGTGTTGAACTCGAGCGACCGCCCCGTTGAGGAATACCGTCTCGTCAGCGACATCGGATTTGACAGCTCGGGAAGGAGAACGGAAAAAATCGTTCACGCGCCGCCAAGCACGCTGCAGCGCATCAGCATGACGCCGGAAGACCTTCAGGATCTGCGCGAGATCCAGCCGTTTGTACTGACCAGCGACGACATCGGCAAGTACAACCTGAAATACATTGGTAAGGAAGCGATCGACGAAATCGACTGTTACGCCTTCGAAGTTGAACCCAAGAAAATTGAAAAGGGTCAACGCTACTTTCAGGGAAAAATCTGGGTCGACGACCGCGACTTTCAGATCGTGAAGACATACGGCAAGGCCGTTCCCGATATTCGCGGAGGCGACCGGGAGAACCTCTTTCCGCGATTCGAAACCTATCGTGAACAGATCGACGAATACTGGTTCCCGACGTATACGCGAGCCGTGGACACTTTGAATTTCTCCTCCGGAAAAGTGCGCATTCGCGAGATCATCCGCTACGAAAACTACCGTAAGTTCGGATCCGACGTGAAACTGACGTTCGGCGACGCCGTCGAAGACGGCAAACCTCCCGACGCTCCCCCGGTCCCTGAAGATTCCAATACGAAAGCGCCGGCGCTGGATCCGAAGTACAGGAAGGACCAGAAGTAAGATTGCGGATTTCGGATTGCGGATTGCGGATTTGGAGTCGAAAATCCGCAATCCGCAATCCGCAATCCGAAATCCCGCGCGCCTTGCCGCTTCTTCCCAGCCTTTGTTAAACTGAAGCCGGAAATTGTTTAGAACCAAGGAGAAAGTATGTCTGGCCATTCCAAGTGGCACAGCATTAAGCACAAGAAAGCGGCCATCGACTCCAAGCGCGGCCGCGCTTTCACCAAGCTCATCAAGGAAATCACGATTGCGGCCCGCATCGGCGGCGGGGATCCGGATGGGAATCCCCGGCTGCGGAAAGCGATTGCGGACGCCAAAGCCGTTAACATGCCGACGGATAACATCAAGCGCGCGATCATGAAGGGAACCGGCGAATTGGAAGGCGGACACCTTGAAGAAGTCACGTACGAAGGCTATGGACCGGCGGGCGTCGCGATGCTTGTTGAAGTTGTTACGGATAATCGAAACCGCACCGTGAGCGAGATCCGGCATGTGTTCTCCAAGAACGGGGGAAACATGGGGGAAGCGGGCTCTGTCGCATGGATGTTCAGCAAGAAAGGCTACATCAGCGTCGATTCCTCGAAGGCGGACGAAGAAACCCTGATGTCGCTGGCCGTCGATGCCGGGGCCGAAGATTTTCGGAGTGAAGGCTCGACCTACGAAATCTACACGTCTCCAGAGTCGTTCGACTCCGTCCTGGAAAGCATCAAGGCCAAGGGAATTCCCACGATCTCGGCCGAGATTTCAATGATCCCACAGAGCTATGTGAAGGTCGAAGGCAAGTCCGCGCAAGCGGTTGTGAAGCTGATGGACGCGTTGGACGAACACGACGACGTCCAGCACGTATACGCGAATTTTGACATCGAAGAAGCCGAACTGGCCGAAGCCGTGTCCTGATCCCGATGCGAGTGCTGGGCATCGACTGTGGTTCCAGGGCTACAGGCTACGGCGTGATCGATAGCGACGGCGCGGATTGTGCATTCGTGCAATGCGGCGTAATTCGCGTGAACGCCAACGATTCCCTCGCGGCGCGACTGAAAACCATTCACCACAATCTTTCGGAAGTCATTCGTCACGTGCGGCCTCACACGGCAGTCTTCGAAAGCCTCTTTCATGCCGCGAATGTTCAGAGCGCCCTAAAACTAGGTCATGCCCGCGGCGTCTGCATGCACGCCGCGGCGGCGGCGAATCTCACAGTTCATGAGTATTCGCCTGCCGAGGTCAAGATGGCGATTACTGGGTACGGACGCGCCGAGAAGGCCCAGGTTCAACAGATGGTGTGCTCTCTGCTGAAACTGTCTGCTGAGCCGCCTTCCTATGACGCTTCCGACGCGCTTGCGGTGGCTATTTGCCACGTGCATACAACCCAACGTGGCAAATAGATTGTGAGTGAACGAGCATGAATCTGTGGACGATCCTTTTTATCTTCCTGCCATTTGCTCAAGAAACGTTTACCGAATTTACCTATTGCCGCGAAAATTCGCGCGGCCCGTTTGAGTCCCAGTGCGCGGCGCTTGATGCGAACGGAGCCGGCGAGATCCGGTTCAAACGCCGCGGCGCCGATGAAGTTCGGCGGGCGGTTGCGCTTTCAGCAATCGGAAGAAGCCGCTTCGTCAACGTGCTGTCGGCGACGAACTTCCTCGAACGCTCCGAGCAGTACGAATCCAAGCGAAGAGTCGCCAATCTCGGCCAGAAACATTTGATTCTGGAAACCCCGGCCGGCCGCCGTGAAGCGCGGTTCAACTACTCCGAGATCAAAGAAGTCAACGCGCTCGTCGCCTTCTTTGATGCAATGCTGAACCAGGAAATGATCGCATTCGACCTGGATCTGGCCATTCAGTACGAGCGGCTGAGCATTCCCGAACGTCTGGACCAGCTCGAAAACGAGATGAAAGCCAACCGGGTGGCGGACCCGCATCGTCTCATCGACGTCCTGGAACGAATCGAGCGGGACCAGCGCATCGTTAATTACGCGCGCTCCCATGCAAAGAAGCTGAAGGATCAGCTCTCGGCAGCGAAGTGAAAATCCTCTCAACGTGCTTCAGCAGAAGCTTCCCCGTCTGGACTCTTCCGGAGTGGGCCGCCGATGAAGTGCGGCGGCGTTTTCCTGAAGTCCAGGTTGTGAGGCTGACTTCACCGGAGTCCATTCTCCGGGAGATTGCCGACGCAGATTGTCTTTTCGCAACCGTGGTGAAGGACGCTCACATTCACGCCGCTCGAAGATTGAAGTGGATTCACACGCCAAGCGCAGGCCTGGAGTGGATACTGACTCCGGCGCTCGTCGCGAGCGACGTCACGGTTACGAATTCGAAGGGCGCATTGGCCATACCCGTCGCCGAACATGCGCTGGCGCTGATGCTCGCGCTTTCGCGGCGCCTGCACCATTGCTTTGATGACCAACGCCGCGGTGTTTCTCGCCGCGAAGACCTGCTGCGCAGCACGCCTTCATTTGAAGAGTTGTCGGGCAAGACCGTCGGCGTCATTGGTCTCGGAAGCATTGGAACCCAGATCGCCCGGCTCTGCGGTGCATTCGGCATGCGCGTTGTCGGGTTCCGGAGAAACCCGGATGGGAAGCCGGAGTTCGTGGAACGGATCTATCCGCCGTCGATGCTCGATGCAGAACTGCCGTCGCTCGATTACGTCGTTGTGGCGGCGCCGCTCACTATCGAAACGCGCGGAATGCTCGGAAAGAACCAGTTCGAACGGATGAAGCCGACGGCTTACCTGATCAATGTCGCCCGCGGCGAGATTATCGATCAGGACGCCCTGGCCGACGCAGTAGAAACCGAACGGATCGCCGGCGCCGGCCTCGACGTCACGCAGCCCGATCCGCTTCCGGATGGACATCCACTCCACAGCGCGAAGAACATCCTCATCACTCCCCACGTCTCGGGCCTGTCCCCGATGCTATGGCGCCGGCTGGTAGATCTGTGGATCGAGAACATTCAGCGGTTCCTGGAAGGGCGTGAGTTGATTAATACCGTGACGGACAAGACGAGGGGGTACTGAGGGGCCCCAAATGTCAAATGTGAAATGGTTGCTGTCCGATGTGAGATGAAGCTGGCGACATGGCCGGCTGACCTATTGTCCGGATGGCCGGCTTGCTTGGAACCGTTCGTGCTGGGTTGTGGCCGTGATCGGAACGGCTTCCAAGGCAAACCAGCTCGAAAGACGCTTTATCTCGTTCGCTGCGACGATCGTGTCGCTAGCTTCAAAACTCCCCAAAACTGGCCCAGGCCGCCATATTGCTAGCCAAGTCCTACGTTCCGGCACCGCCGCCGCTGCCAACTATGGCGAGGCGCGCGGGGCTGAAAGCCGGGCAGACTTCATTCATAAACTCAAGGTGGTGTTTAAAGAGCTGAATGAAACCACCATCTGGCTGGAGATCATCGCCGAAAGTTCCTTGCTTCCACCGGAAATGATTGTCGCGATTGTCGCGGAAAACCGTGAATTGTGCCGCATTATTGCGGCCTCTATCAAAACCGCCCGATCCTCACCGGACTGACGGCGTCGATTTCTTGAGCCGGCCATCCGGCCAGTGGGTCATCTGGCCATGTCGCCAACTTCATCTCACATCGGACAGCAACCATTTCACATTTGACATTTGGGGTAGACCCCATTCGACCATTCCCCTCACGACTTCGGCGCGTAATAACCCTTCTTGTGCCGAACCTTCAGGTCGTCGAGTTTGCCGTCTTTGTTGACGTCGAGTTTGGCGACTTCGACTTTGATCTTGCGGAATTTCCCATCCTTCTTGAGGTTCTTTGGCGCGAATCCGAGGTTGTATTGATTGCGGAGGTGGATGCTGACGGTTTCGTAAATGCTGGGATATTCGCTCACAAAGCGCGGGAAGAAGGCGACGCCGCCGGATGCTTCGGCGAATGATCGCAGCGTGTTGTCGGCTTGCAGCAGCGTGATTTGATCGATAGGGTCGAAGCGCCCATCGTAGATGGTTCGGAACAATTGCCCCATGCTGACCGCGTAGATCATCGTGTCCGTGGACTCGGTCTTTTTCAGGGTCTCGCCGAAGGTGTGCTTGCTGATCGTGTCGTGGCCCGTGCTGAGGAGGAAGATGGCCTTCTTTCCGTCTACGTTGTCCAGTCTCTCCAGCGTGTCGTAGAGCGCATCGTAGAGGGCGGTTTCCCGGTACACGGGAATCTGAAGACGCTTCAGGCCAGCGAACAACTGCGCTTTGTTCTTCGTGAAATCGGTCAGGATTTCCGGCCGGATGTCGTAGGCGACCAAGGCGCCCCAGTCATCTTCCCGGAGGGAATTGACGAAGCCTGCGGCGGGACCCACAACGTCATCGACGAAGTACCCCCAGGTCTGCCCGAACTCCACCACGATCACCACGGTTAAGGGCGCGTCGCCCGGCGCGAAATTCGTGATGGTTTGTTCGACGCCGTCCTCCAGAACCTTGAAATGCTCCTTTTCCAGGCCGCTGACGGGATTATTGTTCTTGTCGGTTACCACGACGTCGAGCGCCACCAGATCGACGTCAATCGACAACGCGCGAGGCGCATCCCCGTTTTGAGGGGCGTCCGGCAAAGGGACTTTCGTCCCCACGTCCTTTTTCGGCCCTTGCGCCATGAGGATGCCGGCGGCCAACATACTCGCGGCCATGACAGCGACTAAGGTCCATCTTCTGGGGTTCATGAAGGTTACCTCGTTCACAGCCTAACTGAGCAGACCTTGGCGGTGCAAGATTTTGATCTCCCGCTTCCATTCCTGGTTGATGCCGATCCGCACGAGCGGAACGCTGTTAGGAAGCAGGCCGACCAAGCGGTCCAGCGTCTTGTGAAAAGCAAGCAGCGGAGCAACCAGGACCAACAGCGCCGGCTGGTCCTGGATGCGGATGCCTTTGAAATAGCCTTTAGCGGCGAAGTCTCCAGCCTTTCTGTGACGTTCGACGGCGAGCCAGTAGTCGAGCGCCTGGAACGGAAGATCCGGGTCCGCCGACGCCTTCACTTCGATCACGACCAGTCTGCCGTCTCCAGTGATCGTCAACAGGTCGATGATGCTGCGCTCTTCGCCGGAGAAGCTTGGCACTTGCGGGTAGATCCACTCGGACCGCACCGGAAGCAGCTTGCCGAGACTGCCGATCAAGTTGGACTCCAGCCACCGTTCCTCGTGAGCACGGGCCAAGGGATGGCGGCTGCCATGCCGGCGTTCCCGGACGATTTCCTCGATGATGGGTTCCAGGGGATAACCCAAAGGATAAGTCGCGCCGTTTTGTGTAACGCGCGCTAGCTCAATTCCGCGAAGACGCACGGACACGGCGCGTCCCGGTATATATTGAACCGGCTGGAGCAGGCCGGGAGCGAGCGCACAGATTCGATCCACTTCCGCGCCCACTTCCGGCGCCTGGTATGCGTCGATGTGCGTTTCGGGTTGTGGCGCCTCCAGCGCCAACGGCGAAATCTCGCTTCCGTCCCACTGCAGCCAGTCGAATCCGGAACGTAATTTGGGCGCCGCCTGAAGCCGCGACGCCACCGTTTGCGTCCTTCCGGCGGGAACAACCACGGAGACCCGCCGGCCGAGAACGCTGGACCAGAGGACGGCCGCCCTCATGACGCCGTTCACCACCGCGTGCGTTTCGTCGGGATCGACGCAGATCGCCGCAATGTGGGAAGCCGCTCGAAGAAGAAACCGCGGATAGGCGCCGCCGACTCCATGAATCTTGTCGGAATACAGCGTCTGCCGCTCGATGGCGCGAGCGCCGAAGTATTTGCAGAGCGCTTCGGCGATCTGCCGTTGGAATGCGCGGCGGCGTTTGCGCGCGTCAATCCCGGCTGGAAGGCGATCGCCGGGATAGAACGTCACGACTTCGGTTCTCGACCGCAACGCAGACCGGACCTGCAGGCGAACAACATTCGGACGAAGCCACTGGACGTCGAGGATCCTTCGCGTATAGCGGCTGAAACGGAGCGTGGTTCCTTCGACCTCGATGTCTGCGGCGCGCAGCGCGATAAATTCTTTTCCATCGACGGCGGCGGTCCACAGCGGCTCGAGCGCAAGAAGAATCTTGACCTCTTCAACTTTCACGCGTGGATTATAGTTACGTTGAAATGCGCGATGTGTTCCTTGCTTCGGCCGTTCGAACGCCGATCGGCAAGTTCGGCGGCGCCCTCGCTCCATTGAGCGCTGCAGATCTTGGAGTTGCTGCGGTGCGGGCCGCGCTGGAGCGAGCCGGGATCGCCGGCGAGGACGTCGACGATGTCATTATCGGGCACGCGCGCCAAGCCGGAAACGGCCCAAATCTCGCCCGCCAGATCGCGTATCGATCCGGAATTCCCACGCGTGTTCCCGCGTTCACGGTGAATCAAGCGTGCGCCTCGGGACTGAAAGCGATCGTGCTGGGCTATCAGGAAATTGCGATGGGCGCCGCCGCCGTCGTCGTTGCCGGAGGCGCCGAGTCGATGAGCAACGTTCCGTATCTCATCGAGCGGGCGCGGTGGGGATTGCGCATGGGCGACGTCCCGCTGACCGACGCCATGTACCGCGACGGATTTTCTTGCCCGCTGTCGGGAATGCTGATGGGAGAGACCGCCGAAAACCTGGCGGGAATCTACGGCATTTCCCGGGAGGAGCAGGATGAATACGCCCTCGAAAGTCATAGACGCGCCGCCGCCGCGATCCTTTCGCGCCGGTTTGAATCGGAAACCATCCCAGTTGAAGACCGGCTTCAGACCGACGAACACGTCCGTCTGAATGCCGCCATCGAGGACATGCGGCGCCTTCCGCCCGTGTTCTCAAAGAATGGAACGGTGACCGCCGGCAATTCATCAGGCATTACAGACGGCGCAGCGGCTGCAGTGCTTGTCTCGGAAGAGGAAGTTCGGAGACCCGGGATTGCGCCTTTGGCGCGAATCGTCGCTGCGGCTGCGGCGGGCGTCGATCCGCAAGTCATGGGAATCGGTCCTGTTCCAGCAGTTCAGAAGCTGTTGTCGGAGACCGGCATGAGGCTCGATGACTTCGGCCTGGTGGAGATCAACGAAGCGTTTGCGGCCCAGGTGTTGGCCTGCGTCAGGGAGTTGCCGTTCGATCCGTCAAGATTGAACGTGAACGGCGGCGCGATCGCGCTCGGGCACCCGATCGGCTGTTCGGGCGCCCGCATTGTCGCGACGCTCGTGCACGAACTGCAGAAGCGCAGCGTCCGTTACGGCCTGGCGGCGCTGTGCGTCAGCGGCGGATTGGGCCTCGCATTGGCCGTCGAGAAGGCCTGAAATCAGGCAACGGAGCGCGCGGCGATGTTATGCATAGTTGAATTGGCAACTTCAAACGTCTGGACGCGCGGCGTACCCTCTACGACTCTAGAGAGTTCCTTGATGACTTCGGGATAAGCCTGCGTGTTATAGGCTTCCGCGTGCTCTTTCTGGTCCCACAGGCTGATTCCGATCACTTCTGTTCCTCCGGTCGGCACGAACGTGATCTCGTCGCGGAAGCCCTTCTGTCTGCGAAGCACGGGGAGGATTTTCTTCTCAATCGTCTGAGTGAACTCGGCGACGCTGTTGGGTTTCAAACGCATCGTAACGATTCGAGCAAACATCTCAGCCTCCTTTTGCAGAATTGTGATTTCGAAGTATTCCGATTCTCGCCTGTGAGGCGCAATCCGGAAACATACGGGGGAGATTGCGAATTGGGAATTGCGAATTGCGAATTTGGATCCGATCATTCGCAATTCGCAATTCGCAATCCGCAATTCGAAATTACGTCGTCAGTTGCGCAATCGCTCTTGCCAGATCATCGAGTTCGACGGGCTTCGCCATGTGACGCTGGTATCCCGCTTCGAGCGCGCGCCGCCGGTTCGCTTCTCCGGCGTACGCGGTCAAGGCAATGGCCGGGGTCTGGCCGCCGCGATCGGACGGGCGCGAGCGGATTTTGCGGATCAGGCTGTATCCGTCTTCGCCCGGCATTCCGATGTCGGCCACGACCACGTCAGGCGTGGCCCGATCCATCTGCGCAAGCGCTTCATCTGCGCTGGCGCAAGCGGTGGCTTGAGCGCCGCGGTGTGACAGTACGGCGATGACGGCTTCGCGGGTGTCCGCATCGTCATCGACCACCAACACGTTCAAGCCGGCCAGCGATCCTGGTTCCGGCCGCATTGCTTCGACGCGTCCTTCCTGCGGCCAAGCCCGCTCGGGTCTTCTGCGGTCCGCTCGCGCAGGGAGGCTGACTGTGAAGACAGCGCCCTTCCCCTTGCCTTCGCTTTCGGCGCGCACAGCGCCTCCATGCATTTCCGTCAGGTGGCGCACGATGGCGAGGCCGAGACCGAGGCCGCCATGCGCGCGCGTCGTCGAAATATCGGCCTGACGGAAGCGTTCGAACACATGAGGCAGGAATTCCGGGGCAATGCCCTGACCGCTGTCTGCCACTCGGATCTCAACGTTCGCTTTGACTCGCTGTGTGCTGACTTCCACGCGCCCTCCCGCCGGAGTGAACTTGATCGCGTTGGACAGCAGGTTCCAGATGATCTGCTGCAGGCGTTCCGGATCTCCGAGAATCAGGCTGGCGGCGCCGTCCAGCTTCACGATCAGATCGATCCCTTTGGCTTCCGCGGCGGGGCGCACCACGTCAATGGCTGCGGTGACGATCTTCGACAGTTCAACGTCGCGCATTTCCAGCCGCAGCTTGCCCGAGACAATGCGCGCCACGTCGAGCAGATCATCGATGAGCTGACGCTGCGAGCGCGCGTTACGCTGAATCGCATGCAGCGCTCGCAACCGAGACGTTTCGTCCATGTCATTGCCAAGCAGCATGTACACCCAGCCATTGATGGCGTTCAGCGGCGTCCGAAGTTCGTGCGACACGACGGCCAGAAATTCGTCTTTGATGCGGCTGGCGGCTTCGGCCTGTTCGCGCGCCAGTCGAGCCAGTTCCTCCGACTGCCGGCGCTCGGTGATGTCCTGAACCATTGCGAGAATGCGAAGCGGCTTTCCTTCCGAGTCCCGGAACAAGGTCGCGGTCAGCAGCACCCAAACGATGCCGCCGTCCTTGCGAACGTAGCGTTTCTCGATGGTGTATTTGTCGGTCTCTCCGCGAAGGAACGGCTGAATGCTTTCCACGTTGAACGCCCGGTCGTCGGGATGCGTGATTTCCAGAAAGTGCCGCCCGATGAGTTCTTCAGCAGAGTACCCCAGCATCTCGCAGAGTTTTCGATTGACCTTCAGCAAATGGCCCGTCTTTGGATCCGTCTGGAGCTGACCGATTCCAGCCAGTTCAAAATTTGCCCGGAACTCGGCCTCGCTGGCCCGCAGCGCTTCTTCCGCACGTTTCTGATCCGTGATGTCGACGACCATGCCGACCCACTCGCGCACGCTGCCGTCCGGATTGAACAGGGGACTTCCACAAGCGCGAACGTGGCCGTAACCGCCCTCTCGCCGTTGGAGGCGGTATTCGAGCTGCACCGGAGTCGCCTTTTCCAGCGCCTCCCGCGTGATCGCCCTGACGCGTGGGCGATCGTCAGGATGAACGGCATTCAGCCATCCGAGGCCTCTGTACTCCTGCAACGTTTGACCGGTTAGTTCTTCCCATCCTTTGGCCCCGACATTTTCACCATTGGCGTTAGTGCGCCAGACGGCCGTGGAGGCAGCCGTCGCAATCGTCCGGTATCGCTCTTCGCTGATGCGCAGCGCTTCTTTGCTTGCGCGAAGCGCTTGAATGCGTTCGTTGTGGATTCGAGCTGCAGTTACTCGAGACCGTATGCGCGCGAGCAGTTCCCGATCCGAAAGGGAATCTATGAGGTAGTCGGAAACGCCGGCCTCAAAAGCTCGTATTCGCAGATCCTCCTCCATCGACGCGCAATAGACAATCACAGCGACTTCCTGGGTTTCGGGACGCCGTTTCAATTCATGAAGCAGATCGAAAACGTCCAGGCGTTGAATCCCTGCTTCGGCAATGAGGAGATCCGGCGGCCGCCGGAGCGCGGATGTCAAGGCGCTCCAGCCGTTGGGGGCGGCTTCGACTTCGTAGAAGGGGCTCAATAATCGCTCGATGCGCTCGCGCGCCGCCGAATTCCCATCTACCAGAAGAATGTATGGTTTGGAGGCCGCGTAAGCCGCGTTGCAAGCGGGCTCAAAAGGGTCGGTCATAGCAAGGTTTGCTCACCAATTCGGCAGGATCTACTTTTAATTAACCATAAACCCGGCTGCGCGTCTTGCAAGCGTTTTGTGGGAGAATACCGCGCATGATCGTGCGACTCATTTTGGCGTTCGCCCTTGGGGCCGCGCCGGCGGCTCAAGAAGGAGCGATCTCCGGAAGACTCGTTCCTCCAGGCAACCTGGTCATTTCGAAGCCGATCCTCGTTGTCGCTCTGTCGTCCGAATACACGGAGATCTGGAACGGCGACGTGCAACTGCGTCTCGACACGTACTGGGAAAGCTACAAGCCCACGTTTGCGAAGGACAAACAACTCTTTGTGGAAGTCGCACAGATGGCCTATCGCGACGCGCTGCGCAACATCATCGCGCTGATGCGGCGCGACGGCCGGCTGAACGCCGCCAACTTCGCCCGCGAAAGCACCCCGGACGGGCGATTTGAATTCAGGAACCTGCCGTTCGGTGAATACAAGATCGTCGCCGCAGGCGCCGTCGGCGACCGTGAATTCGTGTGGCAGGAGGTTGTTGAGGTCAACAGCGCGGCGCCACGCTACGTTCAATTAAAAAAGCACATTCCGTGAAGCCGACGTTCCTGATGGTCGCCGGCGAATCCTCCGGAGACATGTATGGCGCGGATGTCGCGCGGGCTCTCTTCCAAAGATTTCCCGGATGCCGGATCTACGGCCTTGGCGGCGATCAGATGCGGGCCGCCGGCGTCGAACTGCAGGGGAGCATCGAGCACACGGCTGTCGTGGGTCCGTTTGAAACCATCAGTCACCTCGGGGCGCTTTACCGCGTGTTCCGCCGTCTGGCCGACAGCATCGAATCGGCGGCGCCGTCCGCCGCGATTCTGATTGACTTTCCTGACTTCAATCTCCGCCTGGCGAAGCGTCTCAGGTCCGCCGGGATTCCGGTGATTTACTACATCAGCCCTCAAGTGTGGGCCTGGCGAGAAAGCCGCGTCCAGCAGATCCGGAAGCTTGTCACCAAGATGCTCGTGATATTTCCGTTTGAAGAGGAAATCTACAGGCGTGCGGGCGTCGATGTGGAGTTCGTCGGGCATCCTCTCATCGACAAGGTACGGGCCACGAAGACGAAAGACGAGTTCTGCCGCGACCACGGCCTCGACCCCAGGCGTCCGATGGTTGCCATCTTGCCTGGCAGCCGCAAGAAAGAAGTTCGCTACATCCTGCCCACGTTATGCGAGTCCGTGGAGCGTATCGCCGCGAAGAAGCCCGAAACTCAATTCGTGCTGCCGGCCGCGCCGAATCTTGACGGCGGTTTGATTGAGGGGATCATCCGAGGCCGGCCAATCCGAGTCGTCCGCAACGAGACCTACAACGCGCTGCGTTACGCCCGGGCCGCGATCGTCGCCAGCGGAACGGCGACGCTGGAAGCAGCCCTGTTGGGCGCTCCCGAGGTGATCGTTTACCGGATTTCTGGAGCGACCTGGTTTCTGGGAAGGTTTCTCCTCAAGGTCCGCCAATTCGGCATCGTCAATATCATTCTGGGCGAGCAGGTTGCGCCGGAGCTCTTTCAGGACAGGTTCACTCCGGAGCTTGTCACCGACGCCGTGGTCCGCCTGATGGATGACGTGTGGATGCAGTCGAAGATACGGGGACGCTACGAGATCCTGCGAAAACAGCTCGGGACCGGAAGGGCGGCCGAACGCGTCGCCGACGCCGTCGAGCGCGCGTTCAGCTCTTCACCGCAACAAATGAAAGGATGATCGTGGAGTCCACGGGGCGCCCGAAGACAGTTGCCGGCGTGAAGCCGGCCAGAGACAGCATCTCCTTGATCCAGCCCTCTACCTTTGGATTTCGCGGGCCGTCGATGATCTGATAGTCCACGACGCGCCCATAGTTGCTGATGTGCAGCAGGATCATGACAGGTTCGCCCAGAGACTTGCCGTGATCCTGTGCGAAACGGACGATCGTCGGGTCCGTCGGGCGGACCGGTTCATGAAGTCCGGGAACCGGAACGTCGTCCTCAATGTTCTGCGCCATGACGCTCGGCGTGGATACGAGGCCCGCCAGCAGCACCGCAAACAACAGCGTGGTGACGGAAGCGCCAAGGACTGCCGGAATCGCCACGGGTTTCAGAACGTTGTTCACGCAACTCTCGAACCTGTCCAAATAGCTCCGATGACGTGCGCGCGACAGCTTCACTCGCGTGTCGAGAATAAAATCGGGCGGCGGCTGTGCGGGCTCGACGCGAGCCATGAGGCTTCGAAGCGAAATATACGATTGCAACTGCCGCTGACAGGGCGGGCATTGCGCCAGATGCAACTCGACCCGCTCCGCCTCTTCGGCAGACGCCATCGAGTCGATGAACGGGCTCATCAATTCCTGAATGTTGCTGCAATCCATCTTCATAACTCAAACCCTTCGGACAGACAGATAACGAATCAGAGACTTCTTCATATCCGCGCGGGCGCGAGCAAGGCGCGATTTCACAGTCCCGATGGAAACGCCAAGGACCTCCGCGATTTCGGAATAAGAAAAGCCTTCAATGTCGCGAAGAATCAAAATGGATCGATGATCGCTGGAGAGGCGGCTGAGGGCCTCCTGAATCGCCGCTTCCTGTTCTTTGGACTCCAGCGCCTGTTGCGGGGACGGCCTTCCATCGCTGACGTGGAGGCCGTTCCCGTTTCCGTTGTGGGCGTCGTCGTCGAGGGAGACTGTTGAAAAACGATGCCGGCGTTTCCACCAGCGCAGGCGGTTCAGAATCTCCGACAGAGCGATTCGGAACACCCACGTCTTCAGCGAGGAGTCGCCGCGAAAGCCGCGAATATTCCGAAACACCTTCAGAAAGATGTCTTGGACGACGTCGGCGGCTTCGCTGGAATCGCCCAGCATCCGGTACGCCACATGAAAGATCGATGCGCTGTAGACTCGGACCAGTTCGTCGTAGGCGGCGTCTTCGTTGGCCTGCAGCCGGAGCACGAACAGAGCTTCGCGGCCGTCCAAAACGCCGCTTCGCTCCAGGTCGTAATAGGCTATTTCTCTGCGCATGGCGCCTTACCCCTGTTATCCCGTATGGGGAGCGTTGGCCCCGATTATACAGCACAGTCGATGGGGGCCCTGCGCGGTCATAGACCGCATTCTTGACCCCCTGCCGCCTTCGGCGGGCTCAGCGTCTACTCCCCCTTCGAGCTGATCTGCGCACACACTTGACACCGTCGGCGACGATGAAAAATGAGAACTGATTGATGATTAATGAGTAATGCAAATTGGTAGATGAGCTGGAGCCCTTCGGTGAGAGGTCTCTCCAGACTTCAAGATCAGGCTCTGGTTCGAGCGGCTCCTTGCGATGTCTACGTGCAAGTTCTTATTTATCAAGCGCATCAATCA